>Ga0182014_10000225_pt1 | contig 71556 bp, 61 predicted proteins | sample 612S2DmetaG_FD_120489 | JGI IMG/M metagenome (GOLD analysis project Ga0182014, IMG submission 120489) | Permafrost microbial communities from Stordalen Mire, Sweden - 612S2D metaG | ecosystem: Environmental > Terrestrial > Soil > Wetlands > Permafrost | place: Sweden: Stordalen | collected...
CCAGGCGGTCCCGGCCGGTCTCGGGCGCCACAGTGGGCGGAGATCCCGGCCCCCGCGTTGTAGGGTCGGCGCTAGTGCGTTGTCCCCGTTGCTCCGGAGTCGAAGACCGCGTGATGGACTCGCGCACGGCGGAGGAGGGGGCGGCCATCCGGCGCCGGAGGGAGTGTTTGGCGTGCGGCCGCCGTTTTACCACCTACGAGCGCCTTGAGGAGGTGCCGTTCGTCGTGGTCAAGCGTTCCGGTCACCGGGAGCCGTTCGAGCGCGCCAAGGTGGTCGCCGGCCTGAAGGCCGCGGGGAAGAACCGACCTCTTTCGCTGCCGTTGTTGGAGCAGATCGCGGCCGAGGTTGAGGAGACGCTGCGCCTCGAGGGCTCCGAAGTCACCAGCCAGCAGGTGGGCCTGGCCGTGTTGGACGCATTGCGGGGGCGCGACGACGTCGCCTATCTCCGCTTCGCCAGCGTGTACAAAGGCTTTACTGACGCAGGCGACTTTCAGCGCGAGGCAGGCTTGTTGACCAAGGTGACGACGCCTAAAACGGGGCGCTCGGGACCGGCTTCGGGCTGATTGTACTGGGCCGTGGGCATAGAGCTAAGTTGTTGAATGGATGCAAAGGGGATTTCGATGCGTATAGGCATGTTGACCGGTGGTGGCGATTGCCCAGGTTTGAACGCTGTAATAAGGGCTGTGGTGGGCAAAGGCGAGAGCCAGTACGGCGACAACTTCCTGGGGTTCCTGGACGGCTGGCGGGGTGTTATCGAGTCGGCCACGACCCCTCTTGACTGGGACCGCTGCCGGGATATCCTCACCATCGGTGGGACCATCCTCGGGACCAGCAGGACAAACCCCTACAAGGTCGAAGGTGGCGTGCAAAAAGTACTGGCCGCTCTCAAGGCCAATGCGGTCGACGCCCTAATTGCCATCGGTGGCGACGACACTCTGGGCGTAGCCAACAAACTGACGGCGGAGGGCGTTTCCGTGGTCGGTGTGCCCAAGACGATCGACAACGACCTGTCGGCCACCGAGGTGACCTTCGGCTTCCATACCGCGGTGCAGATAGCTACTGAGGCCATCGACAGACTGCGCACCACGGCGGAATCTCACGATCGCGTGATGGTCTGCGAAGTCATGGGCCGCCATGCCGGATGGATCTCGATTTATTCAGGAATTGCCGGGGGAGCGGCCGACATCCTCATCCCGGAGCAACCGTTCGACGTGGCTGAGGTGTGCGAGCGGCTCAAGGCTCGCAGCGTGGGCCGCCGCCATGCCTGTGTCGTCGTAGTGGCCGAAGGGGCCACTCCCAAGGAGGGTTCGTTCAGCGTCGCTTCGGGCGAGCTTGACCAGTTCGGCCATGTCCGACTTGGTGGCATAGGCAACCTGCTGGCCGAGGAGATCGAGCACCGGACCGGTTTCGAGACCAGGGCCACCGTACTGGGCCACATCCAGCGGGGCGGCACCCCCACCGCTTTTGACCGCGTCCTGGCCACCCGTTTCGGGATCGCAGCCATAGACGCCGTGCATAACGGCGGCCTGGGCACGATGGTCGCCCTTCAGGCCGGTGAGATCGTCCGGGTCCCGCTCAACGACGCCGTCTCGGAGCCCAAGCTCGTACCTCACGAGTTCTACGAGGAAGTGGCCGCGCCCCTGTTCGGCTAGGGCCGCATCAGGGCTGCGGGGCATGGCACTTCTAGCCCAGGCCCGCCGCCTGTGCCTCGGCGTGGGCGTCCGCCAATAGGTCGGTCAGCGGCGCCAGCAGTTCGGGCGTGCTGGCCAGCACGATGTCCCCGGGCAACATGGAGATGAGGCCGCCGGCCTCCTGGCAGACGACGCTGCCGGCGGCCCAGTCCCAGTAATGCGTGCCGGACTCGAAATAGGCGTCGAAACGTCCGTTGGCGACCCAGCAGAGGTCGAGGGCGGCCGAACCGATGCGGCGTATGTCGCGTATGCGAGGCAGCATGTGGGCCAGCATGGCGGCCTGTACGACCCGGTTCTCGCGCCGGTAGCTGAAGCCGGTGCCGACCAACGCGGTTTCCAGTTGGCTGCGGCCGCTCGCGACATGACAGGCCACATCGTTGCACCAGGCACCCCGGCCCTGTGCCGCCGACCAGGTCTCATGCCGGGACGGGTCGACGACCACCCCCACTACCGGGTCACCTTCGTAGCAGGCGGCCAGCGAAACGCTGTAAGCGGGCACCTGATAGAAGAAATTGGTGGTCCCGTCGAGCGGGTCGGCTACCCAGGACACCTTGGTCGTCCCGTCGTGCGATGCGCCCTCCTCGCTCAGGAGCGCGTCGCCGGGACGCGAGCGGTGCAGCTCAGACACTATGTAGGCCTCGGAAGCCCGGTCCGCCTCGGACACGAGGTCAGTGGGCGAGCTCTTGGTGTTGACGTGCTCTAGGTGTTTGTCGGAGTAGGTCTGCAACAGCTCGGCCGCCCCCGTAGCCACCCGGAGGGCGACCTCTTGCAGTTCGTCGAGCAGAGCGGCAGGGACATCATGAGCGGGCATCCACCCCTTCTAGCGCGTCGGCGGGCGGTGCGCAGGCCGGCGGCCCGAAGGCCCTAACGTTGGACCGTGAACGGTGACGCCGGCAAGGTGGTGCTGGCTTGAGGCAGTGGGCCGGGCCCGGGCCGGTGCCGAGGTGGCTGCTACACGCGGACATGGACGCCTTTTATGCCGCGGTCGAGGCGAGGGACGAACCGGGGTTGCGGGGCCGCCCTGTAGTGGTGGGGGGGACCGGCAACCGTAGCGTGGTGGCTTCGGCCAATTACGAGGCCCGTGGGTACGGCGTGCGCTCGGCCATGCCCATGGCCCAGGCCCGCCGGCTGTGCCCCCAGGCCGCGTTCGTGCCGCCCCGCTTCGACGTCTACCACCGTTACAGCGAAAGTTTCCACGCCATCGCCCTCAGCTTCACCCCACTCGTCGAGGGCATCGGTTTGGACGAGGTCTTTCTCGACGTCAGCGGCTGCGTCGCCCTGTTCGGCTCGCCGGCGGAGATCGCCGTCACCATACGAAGGCGGGTGACGGAAGAACTGGGCCTGTCGTGCTCGATCGGGGCCGGCCCGAGCAAGCTCGTCGCCAAGCTGGCGTCCAAGGCGGCCAAGCCGCGTGCCTCCACCCGGGGACCGGTGCCGGGGCGGGGGACGCTGGTGGTCCCCGAGGCGGAGGTCCATTCGTTCTTGTGGCCGCTGGCGGTGGAGGCACTTTGGGGGGTCGGCCAGGCGAGCGCCGAGCGCCTCCACAAACTGGGCGTGAACACTGTCGGCGAGCTGGCGGCACTGCCGGTCGCCTCCGTCGTGGCCTGCCTCGGCCAGGCCGCCGGTCAGATGTTGCACTCGCTGGCCTGGGGCCGAGACCCGCGCCAGGTCGAGCCCGGGCGGGCTGCCAAGTCCATCGGCCACGAGGAGACCTACTCGACCGACATCGTCGGACGCCAGGATCTCGACGCCCGCCTGGTGGTGATGGCGGACAAGGTGGCCGGGCACGTGCGCGAGCAGGGCCTGGTGGCCCGGACGGTGGTCCTAAAGGTCCGCTACGGCGACTTCAAGACATTGACCCGTAGCCACACCTTCGCCACCCCGCAGGCCACCGCCCCGAGCTTTTGGACGGCGGCCCGGGCGCTGCTGGACGGGCTCGAACTGAGGGACGGGGTGCGGCTCCTGGGCGTCAGCGCCTCTGGGCTGTTGGAGAGCGGGGCCTCCTCCGGCCAACAGCTCCAGTTGCCGCTCGGCCCCGCGCCGGCGGTGGCGGGGGCACGGGCAGGACCGGCGGGTAGCGCGGTGGCCGGGGCTCGGCCGCTGGCGGCGACCTCGGGACGCACCGCCATAGTGCCGGGGCCGGGGGAGGGGGCGGCCTGGGCCAAAGCCAGCCAGGCCGTGGACGCGGTGCGGGCCCGTTTCGGAGCTGGGGCGCTACGACCGGGGACGTCGCTGGTCGAGCCCGAAAGGGCAAAGGGGCGAAGGCCGCCAGAGCCGCCATGACGTCCTGCGTGGTCCACGGCCTTCGTGTGGGCGGCGCGACACTAGGCCAACGGCGTGCCATGGATATAACGTCCACAGGGATGTCAAAGACAGGTACGCCTTACCGCCGATCTGCTGTGCTCGGCGTACTGGCGGTGGTCTTGGCCCTGGGGACGCCTGTTCACGCCGGCCGGTCGTCGACGCCGGCCATGCCCCGGGACAAGACCCTGTACACCAGCGGGACGGCGACGTCGCCCCCCACCGACTTCAACCCACTTGACCCTGACCGTGCCTACACCGGGACCCAGGGCCTGTTGTACGAGCCCCTGTTCCTCTTCGACCCGGTCCACGACAAGTTCATCCCGTGGTTGGCCACCGGGGGGTCGTGGGTCTCGGCCACCACCTACCGGCTCGACGTGCGCCCCGGTGTCGACTGGGTCCAGGACCGGAGCGGCTCGGTGGCCGGCGTGCTCAGCTCGTCCGACGTCGCCTACTCGATCAACCTGGCGGCGACGGACGACGCCGACCCGTTCCATGCCGACGCGGCCAGCGTGCAGAAGGCCACCGCCAACGGTGGGACGGTCACTGTCGAGTTCAAGGCACCGGTCGGCTACGCCCCCTGGCAGGAGTTCCTCTGGCACGCTCCGGTCCTGTCGCAGGCCGGGTGGTCCCACCTCGCCCCCGGGGCGGCCCTGGGCAGCACCAACATGTCCCCGGTCTCGACGGGCCCGATGTTGCTGGCGACGACGACGCCCACCGGCGCCTGCTACCGCGACAACCCCCACTGGTGGGGCACGGCCCAGCTACGGCTGTCGTTCAAGTTCGAGTACCTGTGCGCGGTGGTCAGCGGCGCGAGCGGGAAAGACCTGTCGGACCTGCTCAACGGCCGCACCGACTGGAGCAACCAGCTCCTGCGGGGCATCCCAGACCTGGCCACCGCCAGGACGGGCGGGTACGACATCAAGACCTATTACCCGGGCTCTCCCTACATGCTCTCCGCCGCCACGGAATGGCTGGAAATGGACACGGCCCGGGCACCGATGAACAATGTGGACTTCCGCCGGGCGGTCGCCTACGCCCTGGACCCCAAGACCATAGTCTCCGGCGTCTACACCGGCGCCGTCACTGTGGCCGGCCCGACCGGCCTCCTGCCTGACCTGGGGGCCTACGTGGACAGCAAAGCGGTGGACCGGTACGGGTTTTCCTACTCGGTCTCGATGGCCAAGAAGTCCCTGAAGGAGTCCGGGTACCGGGGCCAGCACGTTGCCCTCGAGGTGCCCAGCGCCTGGACGGACCAGGTCAACGCGGCCACCACGATCACCCAGGAGCTGGCCAAGGTCGGAGTGCACGTGTCGGTGGTCGTGAAACCGCTTGGGCAGCGGGACTCTGATATCGCCGATGGCAACTACGACATGGTCATCGACAGCGGCCCGGCGCCCAACTCGACGCCGTGGACCTACTTCGACTCGGTGTACCAGTTGCCCCTCCAGGGCCACCAGCAGCCGGGCGTCAATGCCGAGCGTTACTCCGACCCCGCGGCCTGGGCTTTGGTCGAAAAGGCGGCGGCGACCCCGCTCTCGGACACCAGGGCGGCGCAGCAGATCTACGCCCAGCTCGAGACCGATTTCCTTCAGGCCCTCCCCGAGATCCCACTGTGGTACAGCGGGGCCTGGTTCCAGGCGAACACCTCGTACTGGCAGGGCTACCCATCGAGCACCAGCCCCGACGACGAGTACACGCCCGTGATGGGGGCCGGGTGGCTGGGCTCGATGACGACCGTCTACGCGCTGGCGCAGCTGAAGCCGCGCTGAGCGCGCGCATTGGGCCGGCGCCGTGCCCGGCCGCCGCTTGCCGTCAGGGCGAGGTCTAAAATTGGTCGCTCTGGTGTACCGTGGGGTCTTGGGCCAGGAGCCTTTACGGCAAGTGGCGAGCGTACGACGGACGAGGGACTACGAATGAGGGTTGGCACGGAGGTCTAAAACTGGTGCCACTTTCAGAACACGAACAGCGCATCCTCCAGCAGATCGAGCGCCAGTTCCACCAGGAGCGCGGTCTCGCTCGGTCCTTGCGCGTGCCGGCCGACAGCCGGGAGGCGGCCCGCAACGCCAAGCGCGCGGTGGCGGGGTTCGTCGTCGGGTTGCTGGCGTTGTCGCTTTCCTTCGCCTTCTCCTGGGTCCTGGGCCTGGTGGGCTTCGTGATCATGCTCGCCACCGGGGTGGCACTGGTCCAGAGCCTGCGCCGCCTCGTGCGCGACCGGTGGGGGCGGCAGGGGCCTGATGGCGCCGGCGTCGGCCCCGAGGTCGTCGGCCCCGATCCGTGGGGCCGCCTGCGCCGTCCCGACGGGGGGAAGTGGTGGAGCGTGGGAGGCCGGGCCCGGGGCAAGGACGACGAGGACCTGAGCTAACGGCGCCACTACGGTGGCGTTGTGAAGATCTACGTCCTGCTGGCCGAAAAGGGTGCCCAGAACCCTCATAACGGTACGTTGAGCCTGCTCAACGTGGGCTGGGCGGTGACCCAGTTGCGCCGTCCCATGGGGCCTCCCGTGGGCGAGGGCGCCCAGCCGCTGCTTAGCGGGCCGCAGGTGGTCGTGGTGTTGATCGAAGCCGAGCTGGCCATGTGCAATAGGTCCCTCACGCTCGAGATAGAGCTACTCACCGAGGACGGCGATGTCGTCGAGATCCCCGGGCCGACCGGGCCCCAGGCGGTGCGCCTGGAGCAGACGCTCATGGTCCCCAGCCCCTCGGGCGTCCCCACCGGCTTTCCCGGTCGGGCCTCGTCCATGATGGAGCTGCCCACCGGCCTGCCGCTGTCGCCGGGCATCTACCGCTGGCAGGTCAGGGTCAACGGCAAGGAGGAGGACGACTGGTCCGCTCACTTCTACGTGGCCTCCCCGCCCCAGGCGCCCACCTTCGGGTTCCCGCCGCCCTCCGGATAACCGGCCGGATAAGCGGCCGGATAAGCGGCCGGATGAGCGGCCGAGTAGCCGGCTTGGGCCCGCCGGGCGCCGTAGCATTGGGCAATGGTGCCGTTCGGGAAAGGGGCGCTGGCCGAGCTGGCCCGCAGGCCGTCGCTCTGGGTCACCGCCGTGCGCCAGTGGCGCGCCGTGGTGCCGCCGGTGTGGTGGGGCCGCTGGCCTCCCCTGCCCAAGCCGACGCCTCAGTACATGGACCTGCGCCTGGAGGCCATGTACGGTCCGGGGGGCGGGCGGTTGTCCCGGTCGGAACTGGTCGGCTACCTCGAATGGTGCCGCTGGATGCGGGCCCTGGCGCGCTAAGTTCGCGTTATGCCCGCCGAGACGATGGCAGCCAGGGCGGGTAGCCCTTTCCCCGTACCTCTCATACGAAGGTAGGCGGACATGTCGCGAGCGCTCGTCCTAAACGCCACTTACGAGCCGCTCTGCGTAGTGCCCACCAGGAGAGCGCTGCTGTTGGTCCTCCAGGCCAAAGCCGAGCCCCTGGCCGCCACCGGGCGGGTGTTCCATTCAGCCCGGGTGAGCGTGCCGGAGCCCTCCGTGGTGCGCCTGAGCTACTTCGTACGGGTGCCCCACCAGGCCCATGTGGCGCTGAGCCGGCGGGCAATATTCGCTCGGGACGGCCACCGTTGCCAGTACTGCGGCGCACAGGCGGAGAACATCGACCACATCGTGCCTCGTTCCAAGGGCGGACCTCATGCCTGGGACAACGTTGTGGCCGCCTGCCGGCGCTGCAACGCCCGCAAACGCGACCACATGCTGGAAGAGACGGGGATGAAGCTACGCCATCAGCCGAGCGCCCCTCGTGGCCGGCAGTGGGCTCTGGCGGCCCTCGGTGCAGTGCTGCCGGACTGGGAACCGTACCTCGGGTTGCCGGCAACGGTGGTCCAGCTCAACATGGCGGAGGAGGGCGCGGCCGCGCTGTCGGCCTGATGTGTTTTGAGTTGCGCCGGGTGGGGGGCACCGTAGCCCAACTGCACGCCCTCTCGGCCGCTTTGGTGGCCGGCCCCGTCCCCGCCCGGGTGGCTCACGCCTACCAACCGGCTGACCGGGCCGTGGTGCTCGGCAGCGGGCAGCCCGAGGGCACCGTCGACCCTGACGCCTGCGCCGCCGCCGGGGCTCAGGTGGTGCGCCGCCGCAGCGGTGGAGGCGCCGTCCTGGTCGAGCCGGGCGGCTCGGTCTGGGTCGACCTGGTCGTGCCGAGCACCGACCCCCTGTGGTGCGCCGATGTCGGGCAAGCGGCCTGGTGGGTGGGCGAGGCGTGGGCGGCCGCCTTGTGCCGGACCGGGCCGGGCGCCTTCGAGGTGTGGAAAGGGCCTATGTTGCGCCGAGAATGGTCGGCGCTGGTGTGTTTCGCCGGCCTGGGCGGCGGTGAGGTGACCGGGCCGGGAGGGCGCAAGGTGGTGGGCGTCTCGCAGCGCCGCACCCGCCACGGTTCGTTGTTCCAGTGTGCCTGTCTTTTGCGCTGGGAGCCGGCCGATCTCCTGGGCCTGCTCCAGTTGGCCCCGGCCGAGCGCGCCCGGGCCGGGGCGGAGCTGGCCGAAGTGGCCTTGGGGGCCGGGCCGGGCCACGAGGAACAGATCCTGGCCCACCTGCTGGCGGCCCTGCCCTAGGGGCGCGTATGTCCCGTTAACAGCGAACGGCCGGGATGGCGTTTGCGCGCACCGTCCCGGCCGTTGCCGTATGGGGGAACTGTTACTGCGAGGACTTCACCGAGCCCGAAACTGCCTTGGGCAGCGCCGCTCGGCCGGCTTCCAACCTGGCGACGGGCACCCGGAAGGGGGAGCACGACACGTAGTCGAGGCCGATCTCGTTGAAGAAGTGGATGCTTTCAGGGTCGCCCCCGTGCTCTCCGCAGACGCCGAGCTCGATGCCGGGCTTGACGGTGCGGGCCGTGGCCGATGCCATGCGGACCAGTTTGCCAACGCCGTCGCGGTCGATCGTCTCGAAGGGCGACGCCCCGAAGATGCCGAGGTCCATGTACAGCGGGAAGAAGGAGGCTTCGCAGTCGTCCCTGGAGAAGCCCCAGGTGGTCTGGGTCAGGTCGTTGGTGCCGTAGGAGAAAAAGTCGGCCGACTCGGCTATCTGTCCTGCCGTCAGGCAGGCCCGGGGCAGTTCGATCATGGTGCCGATCATCTTTTCCAGGTGGACACCGGTCTCCTGGCTAACGGCCTCGAGGACGGCCTCGGCTTCCTCACGTACGTGCTCGAGCTCCTGGACGGCGCCTACCACGGGGACCATGACCTCGGGGACGGGGTTGCCGCCCTCCTTGATGCGCTGGGCCGCGGCCTCGGCGATGGCCCGCACCTGGAGCTTGATAAGGCCCGGGATAGCCAGGCAGAGCCTGACGCCCCGCAGGCCGAGCATGGGGTTTTGCTCCTTCAGGCGCCGGACGGCGGGCAGCAGGCGCTCCGCCTCCTCGTCCACCTTGCCCGTGGCCCGGGCCACTGCGACCCTCACGGAAAGGTCGGTGAGGTCGGGCAGGAACTCATGCAGCGGTGGGTCGATCAGGCGCACGGTGACGGGGAGCCCGTCCATCTCCTTGAAGATGGCGTAGAAATCGGCCCGTTGCAAGGGCAGGAGGGCGTCGAGGGCGGCCTGGCGCTCTTCGTCCGTCTCGGCCAGGACCATGGCCTCGACCAGCTTGCGCCGCTCGCCCAGGAACATGTGCTCGGTGCGGGTTAGGCCTATGCCCTCGGCCCCGTACAGGCGCGCCCGGCGGGCGTCCTCGGGCATGTCGGCATTGGCCCGTACGAACAGCCGGCGGCGAGCGTCGGCGTGACGCAGGATACGCTCGACCGCGGCCACCAGGTCACGGGTGTCCGTATCGGCGGAGTCGGCGTCGAAGGTGCCTTCGAAGAACCGGACCAGGGGAGAGGCCACCACGGGCATGGCGCCCAGGTACACGCCCCCGGTCTTGCCGTCTATGGATATGACGTCGCCTTGGGACACCACCGTCCCGTCAGGAGCGGTGAAGGTCATGGCCTTGGTGTCGACCACAAGCTCGTGGGCGGCGACGACGCACGTCTTGCCCATGCCCCGGGCGACCACGGCGGCGTGGCTGGTCTTGCCGCCCCGGCTGGTCAGGATCCCCTTGGCGGCGATCATCCCGGGAAGGTCGTCGGGGTTGGTCTCGGTGCGGACCAGGATGACGGCCTCGCCCTTGGCGGCTTCGGCGACGGCGGTGGGGGAGTCGAAGACGACCTTGCCCACGGCCGCCCCCGGGCTGGCGCCCATGCCCTTGGTCAGGCTGGCGGTGGCCGTCTTTTCGTCGAAGCGGGGGAACATGAGCTCGGCCAAGCCGGCCCCGCTGACCCGCCCGAGGGCTTCGTCCATGCCGATGATGCCCTCTTCGACGAGTTGGGCGGCGATGCGGAAGGCGGCGGCCGCGGTGCGCTTGCCCACCCTGGTCTGCAGCATCCAGAGCTTGCCCTTTTCGATGGTGAACTCGATGTCGCAGAGGTCCCGGTAGTGGTGCTCGAGGGTGTTCATGATGTCGAGGAGCTGCGCATAGGCGGCGGAGTTCAGGTGCTCGAGCTCTTGGAGGGCCAAGGTGTTGCGGATGCCCGCCACCACGTCCTCGCCCTGAGCGTCCTCGAGGTAGTCGCCGTAGACGCCCCGTGCGCCGGTGGCAGGGTCACGGGTGAAGGCGACGCCGGTGCCCGAGTTGAGGCCCAGGTTGCCGAACACCATTGAGCAGATGTTGACGGCTGTGCCCAGGTTTTCGGCAATGCGCTCTTGGCGGCGGTAGATGCGGGCGCGCTCGCCGTTCCAGGACTTGAACACGGCCAGGATGGCGGCGTCGAGCTGGGCGCGGGGTTCCATCGGGAAGTCGAGGCCGGTTTCCTGCTTCACGATCTTCTTGTAGGTCGCCACCAGTTTTTTGAGGTGGGGGGTGTCGAGGTCGAGGTCGGTGTGAGCGCCTGTCTCAGTCTTCAGCGCGGCGATGGCCTCTTCGAAAAGGTCGCCGTTGGCGCCCATGACCGTCTTGGCGAACATCTGGATCAGCCGGCGGTAAGAGTCCCAGGCGAAGCGCTCGTTGCCGGACTGCTTGGTGAGGCCATCGACGGAGAGGTCGTTGAGCCCGATGTCGAGGACCGTGTCCATCATCCCGGGCATGGAGAACTTGGCACCGCTGCGCACCGAAACGAGCAGCGGGTCTTCGGGGTCGCCCAATTTGCGGCCCATGGTCTGCTCGAGCTTGACGAGGTGCTCGCCGATCTCGTCGTTGAGCCCGGCCGGGAGCTCGCCTTCGGAAAGGAAAGCGCGGCAGGCTTCGGTCGTGATGGTGAAGCCCGGGGGGACCGGGAGACCCAGGTTGGTCATCTCGGCCAGGTTGCCTCCCTTGCCTCCGAGCAGGTCCACCATGTCCCTGCCGCCCTCTGCAAAGTCATAAACGTGCTTAGCCATCGGACTCCTTTTGTCGTCGCTCGTCCCTGGCGGGCCGGCGGCCGGGCTGTGACACTGCTAAAGCGAGTATCCGGCCTGGGGGCGCTCGCCGCTTAGGGCCCAAGGGCACTTATTTGCGCCGTTTGGGCCGGGCCGTACGGCCCTATCCCGGGCGCCTACGCCCGGGCCGAACGGCACGGTACGCTGGGAGGGTGCCCCGAGAACCTGAGGCCCAGCCTCCAAGTACGAAGCCCCCAAGCCCGGGCCCGGCCGTCGCCGGTCCCCTGGGGGGGGCTACTGAGCAGGGTACCGGCCCGTCGGCGCCGGCAAGCGGCATCCTGCACCTTTCATGCCTGCTCGGCACCACCGTGGTCGGCCCGGCCAGGCAGGGGGCGGGGCGGTTGGTTGACGTGATAGCCCGCCTGGCCGGTGCCAACAGCCCCGGTTGGCACCCCACAGTCACCGGCCTGGTGGTGGACTTCGAAGGCCAGGAAAAGTTCGCTCACGCCCGCCACCTGGTCCGCCTGGGCTACGAGGAGGCGGTCCTGCGGACGGAGCCGGCCGATCTCGGCCCGTTCGAGCGCCGCCCCGGCGAGGTGCTGCTCGAACGGGACCTGCGTTCGCGTCACATGATCCACCTCGAAGGCGCACGCCTGGTAAGGGCCAACGAGATCGAGCTGGCCCCGGCCGGCGCCACCTGGCATGTCGTCGGGGTCGACACGAGCTCGCGTCCCGTGTTGCGCCGGGCGCTCCCGCGCAAGTTGCGCCGCAAGGTCAAGGCGGGGCGGCTCGTAGACTGGGCCGAGATCGAGCCGTTCGTCGCCCATGTGCCGACGGCACGCCTGCAGATACCGTTCCGCAAGCTGCGGCGCCTGCACCCGGCCAAACTCGCCGACCTGGTGGAGGCGGCCTCCCACGAGGAGGGCGAAGAGATCATCCGGGCGGTGGGAGCCGACCGGGAGCTTGAGGCCGACGTCTTCGAAGAGCTCGACACGGAGCACCAGCTCGAGTTCCTGCGGGCGCGCTCGGACGAGGAGGCGGCGCGCCTGCTCTCGGCCATGGCCCCCGACGACGCCGTCGACTTGCTCACAGAGCTTGACCAAGAAAGGCGCCTGCCCATACTCACCCGGCTCCCGCCCGCCACGCAGGCCAAACTTCGGGCCCTTCTCAGTTATCATCCCGAGACCGCCGGGGGGCTCATGAACCCCGACTTCATATCCGTCCCGGCCGGCGCGACCGTGGCGGAGGCCCTCGAAGCAGTCAAGGCCTCCCCGGCGCCACCGGAAGCGGCCGGGGTGGTCTTCGTAATGGGCGACGACGGTTCCCTGGAGGGTACGGCCTTACTGGTCGACCTGCTGCGGGCCAACCAGGCCGCCCGCGTGGCCGTGGCTACCAGGCGGGACCCGGCTACCCTTTCGCCCGACGCCGATATCCACGAAGTCGTGAGGAAGATGACCGACTACAACCTGGCCGTGGCGCCCGTGCTCGACCACAACGGGACCATGCTGGGCCAGATAACGGTCGACGACGTCCTCGAACTGCTGCTGCCCACGGGCTGGCGCCGCCAGTACGGCATGGCGTCTCACGAATAATAACTAACTAGCTAAATTGCCAATATAAATATGGCGCCGGTGGCGGTCGTAGGCCACCTGGGCCCACGGCCGCGCCCCGCCGGGGGCGTCCTCGCGGGTGATAAGGTTTATGGGTCAGGTAGTCGCACCCCGATGGTGGAACGTCCTGTTGGGTTTGCTCCCGACTGTTCTTGCCGGGTGTGACTGCATAGCAAGCCAAAAAGGAGTAGCACTGAGCGCCGACAGAGGGTCGCCTCACCAACCTCTGGCGCGCGCGTCGGCACTGGGCAGGGCCGTCTAGGCAGGGCCCCGGGTGGACGCGTTGCGCCAGGCAAGCCACGCGTCAGCCCTACGAGCCCGGAGGTCCATCGGCCATGGCCAACGACACGCTGGACGGCGCCCCGCAGGTCGGGGCCTCCACGTCGGCCGTCCTCGACGAGAAGCACGTCGGTGACATTCGCGGTGCCCTGGGGACGATCCGGCTGCAGGACACCGGCGGCCGTCGGGGTTGGGGCGCCCGTCTGCTGACCCTGGCCGCCATCGTCGGCCCGGGCATCATCGTGATGGTGGGCGACAACGACGCCGGCGGGGTGGCGACGTACTCACAGGCCGGCCAAAACTACGGCACCAGCTTGCTGTGGGTCCTGCCCCTGCTGATCCCCGTGCTGATCGTCAACCAGGAGATGGTCGTGCGGTTGGGGGCGGTGACCGGCGTGGGCCATGCCCGGCTCATAAAAGAGCGCTTCGGCCGCTTCTGGGGGTTGTTCTCGGTCGGCAACCTTCTGGTCCTCGATTTCCTCACTATCGTCACCGAGTTCATCGGCGTGGACCTGGCCCTTGGCTACTTCGGAGTGAGCAAGTTCGTCTCCGTCCCCGCCGCCGCCTTGGGTTTGGTGGCCATCACGGCCTCGGGCAGCTTCCGGCGGTGGGAACGTTTCATGCTCCTCTTCGTCGTAGCGAACTTCCTGGTCATCCCGCTGGCCGTGTTCAGCCATCCACGGGCCGGCCCGGTGCTGCACGGCTTGTTCGTGCCTGGGATCTCCGGCGGCGCAAACTCGACGTCGGTGCTGCTCATCATCGCCATCGTGGGCACGACTGTGGCCCCGTGGCAGCTGTTCTTCCAGCAGTCCAACATTGTCGACAAGAGGATCACCCCTCGCTACATCAACTACGAGCGGGCCGATACCGTGCTCGGCTCCTTCGTGACCGTCGTGGGCGCTTGTCTCATGGTGGTCACCTGCGCCTTCGCCTTCTCCCACACGACCTACTTCCACCACTTCACGGACGCGGGCGGGGTGGCCCGGGACCTCGGCCGGCGCCTGGGCGACGCCGCCGGCACGCTTTACGCCCTGGTGTTGCTCAACGCCTCGATCATCGGAGCGGCCGCCGTGACATTGGGCACCTCGTACGCTTTTGGGGACTTTTTCGGCGCCCACCACTCGCTGCACCGTAGCTTTTTCCAGGCCAAGGGCTTTTATTCCAGCTTCGCCGGCTTGGTGGCGGTGGCCGGAGGCATTGTCCTCATACCGCACGCCCCGCTCGGCCTGATCACGGTGGCGGTGCAGGCCCTGGCGGGGGTGCTGCTGCCCTCGGCCGCGGTTTTCCTGCTCCTGCTGTGCAATGACAGGGCGGTCCTGGGGCCGTGGTGCAACCGGCTCTGGCTCAACGCGGTGACGACGCTGGTGATCGGTGTCCTCATCGTCATGTCGTTGATCCTGGTCGTCACCACTGTCCTCCCCGATGTCGATGTCACCCTCCTGGCCCTGGTGCTCGCCGTGCTATTGGCAGCCGTCCTTGCCGTCGTCGGCGTGGTCGTGGCGCGGCGCCGACCGGCGCCGGTGCCGGGAGCGGCTCCTGTGCCACGGGCCTATCGGGAGGGCTGGCGTATGCCGCCTCTGGCATTGTTGGGGAGACCGGAGTGGTCGCGCGGACGCGTCCTGGCCATGCGGGCCATGAGCGGTTACCTGGTCATCGCTGTCCTGCTCTTGCTGGTGAAGGCGATCGAGCTCGGTTCCACACACTGAGGCGCCCGCTGGGGGCCCGCTCGTCTTATGCTCGCGGGGATGCCACAAGCGGTGCGGTCGGTGCCGGGAGCTGGTCGCCAGGGAGAGGACCGTGTCCTAACCGTCCCCAACGCTCTCAGCGCCCTGCGCCTGGTGTGCCTGCCCGTCTTCGTCGTCCTGCTGGCGCAGCCCCACGAAAGGGGAAGGCCGGCGGCCGCCTTCCTGCTGGCGGGGGCGGCCTTCACCGACGTGCTCGACGGCTATATCGCCCGGCATTTCGACCAGGTGAGCACGCTGGGCAAGATGGCCGACCCCCTGGTCGACCGGGCGTTGGTGCTGTGCGCGCTGGTCGGGGCTACGGTCATCGGCGCCCTGCCCATCTGGCTCGTCGTGGTCATCGCCTTGAGAGAGGGGGTCGTCCTGGCCGGCAGCGGCCTGCTTTTCTTCTTCTCCCGGACGACGCGCATCGACGTCAGCCGGGCGGGCAAGGCCGGAGCGCTCGGCATGATGATGGCGCTGCCGCTTTTCATCCTGGCCCACGCCCCCTTTCGCTACCACGAGGCCGCCCTGGTCGTAGCCTGGGTAGCAGTGGGTGCGGGCCAGGTCCTGGCCTGGGCCGCCGTCGTCCAGTACGTGCCCAAGGCCCGCTCCGCCTGGGCCGCAGGCCGTCGCGCCACGCCCGAGGCGGGAGCCATGACCCCGTCCGGGCCGGGGGCGCGTTGAAGGCCCTCATCATGGCCGGGGGGGAGGGCACGCGCCTGCGGCCGTTGACCTACAACCAGCCCAAACCGATGATCCCCATGGCCAACCGGCCGCTCATGGAGCATGTCATCGACCTGTTGCGCCGGCACGGTTTCACCGACATCGTCGTCACGGTTGCCTACCAGGCCAATGCCATCGAGAACTATTTCGGCAATGGGGCCGAGTTTGGGGCCAGCATCACCTACGCCAGCGAGGAGCCTCCCCTCGGGACGGCGGGTTCGGTCCGCAACGCTGTGCGCCAGCTCGACGAGCCGTTCCTCGTCATCTCCGGGGACGTGCTCACGGACATCGACCTCAGCGCGGTGCTGGACTTCCATTACCGGAAGAAAGCTCTGGCCACCATAACCCTGCGCTCCATGCCCAATCCTTTGGAATTTGGCATAGTAATGACGGGGCCCGACGGCACGGTAGAGAGGTTCCTGGAGAAACCATCATGGGGCCAGGTTTTTTCGGACACCATCAACACCGGCATTTACGTTCTCGAGCCCGGGATCTTCGATTTCATACCCGACGGCGTCGTGGACTTTTCCACCGATGTTTTCCCTCGCCTGTTGGGCCAGGAGCGGCCGTTGCTCTATGGGTTCGTGACCGACGGCTACTGGGAGGACATCGGCACCCTGGAGGCGTACGCCCGGGCGCACCAGGACATCCTGGACGGCCGCGTGCAGGTCCAACTGCCGGGCTTCAGCTTGCGCCAGGGCATCTGGTTGGGCGATGGCGCCGAGGTCGACCCCGCCGCCGTGCTGCGGGGCCCGGCAATAATCGGGGACTACTGCCGGGTGGAGGCGGGCGCCACCTTGGGGGAGTACACGGTACTGGGCCGCAACGTACGCGTCGGTCCCGACGCCTTCGTCGAGCGCGCTGTGGTCCATGACAATGCCTACCTCGGCCCCGGCGTCAGGGTGAGGGGTTGCACGGTCGGTCGCAGCAGCGAGCTGCGCCGGGGCGCCCGGATAGAGGAGGGGGTGGTGCTGGGGGACGAGTGCTTCATCGGCGAGCACGCCGTGGTGAACGCCGGCGTCAAGGTGTTCCCGTTCAAGACGGTCGAGCACGGCGCCATCGTCAACTCTTCGATCGTGTGGGAGTCGCGGGGGGCGCGCCACCTGTTCGGGCGCAACGGGATCTCGGGCCTCGCCAATGTCGACATCACCCCCGAACTGGCGGTGCGCCTGGCCATGGCCTTTGCCACGGGCATGCCCAGGGGCGCCACCGTCGCCGTTTCCCGGGACACCAGCCGCGCCGCCCGGGTCCTGAAGCAGGCGCTGATAGTGGGCCTCAACGCCGCCGGGGCCGACGTGATCGACCTCGAAGTGGCGACCGTGCCGGTGACGCGGTTCGGCGTGCGCAACGAGCACAGTGCAGGAGGGGTCACCGTCCGCCTGGCCTATGACGACCCTCAGTCCGTGGTCCTGGGCTTCATCGACCCGGCCGGCATCGACATCCCCGAAGTGGCCCAGCGCAAGATCGAGCGGGTCTTTTACCGGGAGGACTTCCGCCGCTGCCTGGCCTCCGAGACGGGCGACGTCGTCTACCCGGCGCGCATCCCCGACCTTTACGCCCAGGCCCTGGTCGACCAGGTCGACACGGGCGCCATCCGGGCGGCGCGCTTCAAGGTCGTCCTCGACTACGCCTTCGGCGCGGCGTCGTTCGTCATGCCCGCCGTCCTCGGCAAGCTCGGGGCCGAAGTCCTGTCCCTCAACCCGTACGCGGCCGCCCGGCGGTCGGTCAGCTTCGACCGCCTCGAGCACGCCCGGGGGGTGTCGACCCTGGTGCGGGCGGCGGGCGCCGATTTCGGGGCGGTGCTCGGCCCCGACGGCGAACGCATCACGCTCATCGACGACAACGGCCGCGTCCTCAGCGACGGCGAAGGCCTGATGGCCCTGCTCGGGCTGCTACTGGGCCCACCCCCGGGGCCGGCGAGCGGCACCTCGCCCGCGCCCGGTCTCACCGTCGCCCTACCGGTTTCGGCCCCGAGCGCCGCCGAGGCCATGTGCCGCCAGGCAGGAGCCGAGCTGATATGGACCAAATTGTCCCCCTCTCATCTCATGGAGGTGGCCTCCCGGCCGGGGGTCGACTTCGCCGCCGGCCAGGAAGGCGGGTACATTTTCCCCCACTTCCTGCCTGCCTATGACGCCGTGGCCGCGCTGGTGCACGCCTTCGCCCTCCTGGCGGCCACGGGGACGAAGCTGTCGAGCGTGGTGGCGGCGCTGCCGCAGGTCTTCAGCGCCCACGAGGCCGTCGTCACCCCGTGGGAAAAAAAGGGCGTCGTGATGCGCTCGCTCATGGAGATGAACGACGACAAGCCGACCAGGTTGGTCGATGGGGTAAAGGTCCTGCACCGCGACGGTTGGTGCCTCATGGTCCCCGACCCCGAGGAGGCCCTCACGAACGTCTGGGCCGAGGGCCCCTCCGAAGCCGCCGCCCGGGAGCGGGCGCAGGACTACGCCCGGGCCGTCCGCAAGGTGCTGCGGGCGTGAGCGGCTTTTTGGGCCGGAAGCCAGATCGGGCTCGCCCGGCTCTCCGAAGACCGGTATGGTCTGCACCGTGAACGTTCCTGATGATCTGCGCTACAGCGCCGACCACGAGTGGGTGCGCAAAGAGGAGGGGCGGGCCCGGGTAGGCATCACCGACTATGCCCAGGATGCCCTGGGCGACATCGTGTTCGTCCAGATGCCCGAGCTCGGCGCGCCTGTTGTGGCTGGCCAACCTCTGTGCGAGCTAGAATCCACCAAGTCGGTGTCGGACGTCTACTCCCCGCTCGACGGCACAGTGGTCGAAGTGAACAGCGAGCTGGGTGACCAGCCGCAACGCATAAACGAGGATCCCTACGGAGAAGGCTGGATCTGTGTGATCGAGGCCGCCTCCCTTGAGGGCTTCAAAAGCCTGATGGGGGCAGAAGAATACCGGAAACTGCTCGAGGCTTGAGGCGTTGTACTGCAACCGCTGTGGTCACCGTAACCCTCAGGGGGCGAACTTCTGTTCATCGTGCGGGACGGCCCTGGACAGACCGGGTGCCGGCGGGGAACCGAGCACGACGGCCATACCGGCCGTCATCCTGCTGCCCGGTGACGCCAGCTCCGAGCCTTTCCAGCTCGAGCCCAGTGACCTGCTGCACGGCGTGCCTGCCGGTGGCGCCGTCCTGGTCGTGACCAGGGGGCCCAACTCCGGTTCGCGCTTTGTCCTGAGCCCGGAAGGCAGCGGGGCGGTGACCATCGGCCGCCACCCGGAAAGCGACGTGTTCCTCGACGACATCACGGTTTCCCGCCGGCACGCCGAGGTGCGCTTCGCGGACGGCGGCTTTTGGGCTCACGACGTGGGCTCGCTAAACGGCACCTATCTCAACCGTCAGCGCATCGATAACGCGCCCCTTTCCAGTGGTGACGAGGTACAGGTGGGCAAGTTCCGCTTGCTGTTCCTGGCCCCGGTCCCGACAACGGCCGCCGGCCCGGGCGCCGGCGGCGCCTAGGCAGCAGGGACGGGGGGTGGACAAGTCGTGGCCGGTCGGTCCCATCTCTCCATAGGGGAAGTCCTGTCGCTCCTGCAAGAGGAATTTCCCGACGTGACCATCTCGAAGATCCGCTTCCTCGAGAGCCAGGGCTTGGTCGACCCGGAGAGGACGCCCTCGGGTTACCGCAAGTTCTACGAACCCGACATCGAGCGCCTGCGCTGGGTCTTGCGCCAGCAACGAGACGCCTTTTTGCCCCTGAAGGTGATCAAAGGCCGTCTGGACGACAACGGCGAGCCCGGCGGCGTCGACGAGGAGGCAGGCGACGGCGGGTTCGTGGAGCTCGTCGAGGAGCGGCTCGGTGCCAAGAGCGGCGTGGGCGCGCCCCTCCAGCCCGGGCCCGGGCGCGCCGGCCTCCGTGGGCCTCAAGTGAACGACGGCGCGGAGAGTGGGCCCGCGTCCCCGAAGACGACGGCGGAGGCGCCCCGCCCCCCGGCGCGCTCCGCGGCCCTGACGGAGCCCCTCTTCGACGTCGGCCCCCCCTACAGCGCCTACGGGGCGCCGGTCGAGCACAGCGGCATCGGTCGCCGTCCCGGCCCCGAGAGCCCGAGCGGCCGCCGTCCCGACGTCGAGGTCACCGATGTCCAGCGCCCCGTTGACGTCCAGCGCCCGGTGCCCGAAGCCCCTGGCTCCCGTGGCCCGGCTCCCCATGGGCCTGAGGGGAGCGCGGAGGGGGCCAGCGGGCTGGGAGAAGGCACGGGTGGGCGGGACGAGCCGGCCCGCCGCAACCCCTCGCCCAGCCCGAGACCCGCCCGATCGGGCCGGGGTCAGGCGCCCCCGGCCCGCGGGGAGGACGACAGGTCCCTCGAAGAGCTCGTGAGAGAGCCCGGGATCGACGTCGAGACGGTGCGGGACCTGGAGCGTTTCGGCCTGATCACCCCCAAACTGGTGGGCAGCGTCTCCTACTACAGCGAGCAGGCGGCCGTCATCGCCCAGCTGGCTTCGGCGTTCGCCCGCCACGGGGTCGAGGCCCGCCACCTCAGGGCCTACAAGGGTGCGGCCGAGCGCGAGGCGGGCATGGTCCAGCAGGTCATCATGCCGCTCATAAGGCAACGCAACCCCGAAGCTCGGGAGGCGGCCAACCGCGCCATCGAGGAACTGTCCCAGCTCGGGGGCGAGCTGCGCGCCGCCCTTTTGCGCGCCGCCCTGGCTGATCTTCGTTGACCGGGGGCGCCTGCCGGGTGCGCCTTCTGCGGTTGTAACGTTCATTCATGGTCGAGATGCACCTCTCTGCCGTCCGCGTCGAATACCCGACCAATACCCCCATCTTGCTCCTGCAAGAGGCGACGGGGGACCGGGCGTTGCCCATCTACATTGGTCGCCCCGAGGCCGAAGCCATTGCTACCGCCCTCCAGGGCGTGGTCACCAAGAGGCCGATGACGCACGACCTGATGAGGGACGTGCTGACCGAGGTCGGCCTAGTGCTCGACCACGTGGTGATAACCGAACTGAAGGACCAGACCTTCTACGCCGAGCTGCGCCTACGGCGAGGAGGCAGCAACTACGTCATCTCCGCCCGGCCGTCGGACGCCATCGCCCTGGCCATCAGGGCCGGTGCCACGATCTATGCCGAGGAGGCGCTGCTCGACGCCGAAGGGATCGTCATAGCCCAGCGCGAGGACATCGACGAACCGGGCGAGGGCGAAGAGCTGGTGGCCCAGTTCCACGAGTTCATCGAAGGGGTCCGGCCTGAGGACTTCGACAAGTAGTCCCGCCCTGGCCCGGGCGCTTTTGCCAGACGGCTCTTGCGGCGTGGCTGGTGACAGGCCACACTGATGTAACTACCCCCGTGTCTGCAACTACCCAGTGGCTGTAACACCCGGTTTCGGGCCCAGTCGAGGAGGGCAAATGGAGCGCCAGGAGATCGGCCCGGCGACCACGTCATCGACGACCACGTCAGCGGCGACCACGTCATCGGCGAAAGGGGCTGAAGAGGGCTTCCGAGGACCGCAGGTCTGCAACATCGTTGGCATCACCTACCGCCAGCTCGACTACTGGGCCCGCACCGACCTGTTGCGGCCGTCCATCAGTGACGCCCGGGGCAGCGGGACGCAACGCGTCTACTCCTACACCGACCTGTTGCAACTGAAGGTCATCAAACAGCTCCTCGACGCCGGGGTATCGCTGCGCTCGACCCGTAAGGCCATCGATTGCTTGCGCGCTTCGGGCGCCGAGGTAGCCAGTGCCAGCCTGCTCATAGCCGACGACCGCACCGTGCTAGCCCGGTCGGGCCCGGAGCTGTTCGACCTGTTGCGTGGCGGTCAAGGGGTGCTGAGCATCGTGCTCGGCATGGACAAGATCGTCTCCGAGGTCGACGCCGCCATTATGGAGATCGAAGCGCGCCGGGCCAGTTCGGCGGGCCACCCGAGCGCCGGTCCGGCCACGGTGGACGGGCACGGAGCCGCTACCGGTACTTGAAGAGCCACCCGGCAGGGCAGCCGTGATGGCCGAGATAGGCTGAGGCTGGTGACCGATGAGGCGAGCGGGCCCGGCGAGCAGGTCGGCGGCGCAACGTTGCCGGTGGCCCCTCCGGCTCCGTTGCGGTGCAGCCCTCTGGCGGCCTGGCACCATGCCCATGGGGCCCAAATGGTCGGCTTCGGAGGCTGGGAGATGCCCCTCCAGTACGCCGACGGGACGGTGGCCGAGCACATGGCGTGCCGGACGGACGTGGCCGTGTTCGACGTCAGCCACTTGGGGACGGTCCGCCTGGCCGGCCCCGAGGCGCGACCGACGCTCCAGCGGGCGCTCACCAACGACCTGGCAAAGATAGGGCCGGGAAAGGCGCAGTACACCCACCTGCTGGACGAGGACGGGTCGGTGCTGGACGACCTCATCGTCTGGTGGACCGGCGAGGACAGCTTTGACGTGATGCCCAACGCCTCCAACACTTCTCGCGTGCTGGCGGCCATCGGGGGCAACGACGTCACCGCCGGGCGGGCCGTGCTGGCCGTGCAGGGGCCGCGGTCGCGGGCCCTGATGGAGACGGTCCTGCCCGAGGTCACCACCGTCGGTCACTTCGGGGTGCGGGACCTGACATGGCGGGGCGTGCCCGTCGTCGTGGCCGGCACGGGTTACACCGGGGAAGCAGGCCTCGAGTGCGCCGTCCCCGCCGCCGACGCCGTCGCCCTGTGGGAAGCCGTCGTCGCCGCCGGGGCCGCCCCGGCCGGCCTGGGCGCGCGAGACACCCTGCGCCTCGAGGCGGGGCTGCCGCTGCATGGCCATGAACTGGGCCCGGGCATAACCCCGCTCGAGGCCGGGCTGGGCTGGGTCGTCGCCTGGGACAAGCCCGGCGGCTTTCGGGGCCGCGACGCGTTGGTGGCCCAACGGGCGCGGGGTGCAGACCGGGTGCTACGGGGGCTCATCGGGCCCGGCCGCCAACCCCTGCGGGCCGGTTACCGGCTTTCCCGTGACGGCATCGACCTGGGCGAGCTCACGAGCGGCAACTTTTCGCCCGTCCTCGGGTGCGGGATCGGCATGGCCTTCGTGGCCGCCGGCACGCTCGACGGCGAGGTCGTCGACGTCGAGGCCCGAGGGCGGCGTCTCGCCTGCCAGGTCGTCCACCTTCCGTTCGTCAAGAAACCGGGCCAAGGAGCCTGAGCTATGGCCCACTATGTGCCGCACACCGACGAGGACTTCTCCCGCATGCTCGGGGACCTCGGCCTGTCTCGCGCCGACGACCTGTTCGCCTGTGTCCCCGCTGCCCTGCGCTTGGCCGGCGGGCTCGACCTCCCGGCCGGGATGCCCGAACCCGACGTCGCGGCCGAAATGGCCCGCCTGGCCGGCGCCAACCGCACCGGCTCGGACCTGGTCTGCTTCGCCGGCGGGGGAGCCTACGACCACGACGTCCCGGCCGTCACCCGGGCCCTGGCGGGGCGCTCGGAGTTCGTCACGTCCTATACCCCCTACCAGCCCGAGGTCGCTCAAGGGGTCCTACAGGCCCTCTTCGAGTACCAGACCCTGGTCTCGAGGTTGGCGGGCCTGCCCGTCGCCAACGCGTCGGTGTACGACGGGGCCACGGCCACCGTCGAAGCGGTCAACCTGGCCCTGGCGGCCACCGGCCGCAGCACCGTTTGGGTGAGCGGCGGCCTCAACCCGAGATGGCGCGCCGCCTTGGCCACGCTGACGGCGGGCCGGGGCACCGCCATCGTGGACGTGCCCCTGGTCGATGGTGTGGCCGATTGGGAGGCCATGGCCGCCACTTTGGACGTCAGCGGGCCGGGCCGCGGCGCCGCCTCGGCGCCCGGTGCGCTGGTCGGTGCGTCCCCGAACTACCTCGGCTGCATAGATCCTCTCCGGCGGGCACGCGAGGTGGCGCAGCGCACCGGTGCCCTGCTCGTGGGCGTGTTCGACCCGGTGGCGGCCGGCCTCCTGCGCACCCCGGGGGAGGAGGGGGCTGACGTGGCCGTCGCCGAGGGCCAGCCCATGGGCGCCCCCATGGCTTTTGGCGGTCCCTACCTCGGGATGCTGGCAGTGGCCGCCGGGCACGTACGGCGCCTGCCCGGTCGCCTGGTGGGCCAGACCGTCGACGGCGGCGGGCGCACCGCCTACGTCACCACGCTCCGTGCCCGGGAGCAGGACATCCGCCGCGAGAAGGCGTCGTCCAACATCTGCACAAACCAGACGTTGGTGGCCGTGGCCGCCATGGTCCAGATGGCCTGGTTGGGCACGCCCGGGCTGCGGGAACTGGCCCTGCGCTGTGCCCGGGGCACCCGCTACCTACGCCAGGCCCTGCTCGACGTCCCCGGCGTGGAGCCCCTGGTCGGCGCGCCCGTCCTGCGGGAGTTCGCCCTCGCCCTGCCCGTCCCCGCCGACGTCGTGGTGGAGCGCATGGCCGACGAGGGCTTCCTGGCCGGCATCGCCGTCCAGGTGGGCGGTCGGGAGGGCCTCCTCGTGGCTGTGACCGAGAAGCGCACCCGGGCGGAGATGGACGCCTATGTCGCCGCGCTGGAAAAGGTCGTGGCATGACGGGCGCCGCGCCCGGGGGCCGGGCCCGCTCCGCCCCGCTGTTGGGCCACGACGCCGAGCCGACGATCTTCGACTTCTCCGTCCCGGGCCGGCGGGCGGCGTCGTTCCGCACCACCGGCGTACCCGAGTGGACCGCCGAGCAACTGGTACCGGCTGAGGAGCTGAGGCCTGAGCCCCCGCCGTTGGCCGAGATCTCCGAACGCGACCTCGTCGCCCACGTGACCAGGCTGGCCCACCGCCAGTACTCCGTCGACATGGGCGCCTACCCCCTCGGGTCGTGCACCATGAAGTACAACCCCAAGGTCTGTGACGAGGCCGCCGCCTTGGCCGGCCTCACGGGGGCCCACCCGGCTACGCCGGCCTCGTACGTCCAAGGCTGGCTCGCTCTGCTGTGGGCGCTTTCCGATGCCCTGTGCCGGATAACGGGCATGCACGCAGCGACGCTCCAGCCTCCGGCCGGAGCGGCCGGCGAGCTGACCGGCCTGCTCCTAATGAGGGCATGGCACCAGGGCCAGGGACGTTCGCCGGGCAAGGTGCTCATCCCGGACTCGGCCCACGGCACCAACCCGGCGTCTGTCAGCCTGGCCGGCTACCGTACCGTGAGCCTGCCCTCCGACAGCCGGGGACTGGTCAGCCCGGAGACGCTACGCCAGCACCTGGACGGCGACGTGGCCGGCATCATGCTCACGAACCCCAACACCTTGGGGCTGTTCGAGGAGGACATCGCCCAACTGGCGGCCGCCGTCCACGACGTCAGGGGCCTGGTCTACTACGACGGTGCCAACCTCAACGCCATACTCGGCGTCACCCGCCCCGGTGATATGGGCTTTGACATCGTGCACCTCAACCTGCACAAGACCTTCGCCGTGCCCCACGGAGGCGGCGGCCCCGGGGCCGGTCCGGTGGCCGTGACCAAGGCTCTGTCCGACCTGCTCCCGGGGCCGGTGCCTAAGCGTCTGGACGACGGGAGCTTCGTCTGGGAGCAACCGGCGCGCTCCATCGGCCGGGTCCACGGCTGGCATGGCAATGCCCTGGCCCTGGCCCGGGCGTGGGCGTACATCCTGGCCAACGGGGCCGATGGCCTGCAGAAGGTCTCGGAGGCGGCCGTCCTCAACGCCAACTGGCTGCTGAGCCGGTTGCGCGGCGTGTACAGCGTGCCCTTCGACCGGCCGGCCATGCACGAGGTGGTGGTGTCGACCAAGGCGGCGCCGGGCATGCAGGCCGGTGTGCGGGCCCTGGACGTCGGCAAGCGGCTGCTCGAGAAGGGCTTCCACGCCCCGACGGTGTACTTCCCCCTTGTGGTGCCCGAAGCCCTGATGATCGAGCCCACCGAGACCGAGAGCCCCGAGACGGTGGCCGCCCTGGCCTCGGCCCTGGTCGAAATAGCGGCTGAGAGCCCCGAGATGCTGGCCCTGGCTCCCCGGACCACCCCCATCGGGAGGGCCGACGAGGTTCGGGCCGCCCGGGTGCTCGTGCCTACCTGGGACGCCCGGCCTGAGGCGGGATAGCCAAGCTTCAGATCCGGTCCGACAGTGTGAACTGGAGGTCTAGGGGCACGGCGGTCCCGGCGCCGGGGACGCTCATCGGAGTGCCGTCCACCGTCACCGCCACATGGGGCGGGTCGCCCAGGCGTATCCAGGCCGGACCGGTGACCGAAGAGCGCTGACCAGCCGACAACGTCTCCTCCACCACGACCTGGCCCGCGGGGCTGCCCGCCTTGACCTCTATCCAGCATGGGCCGTTGGCCTTGACCACTATTGAGGCCGTGGGCGAGGTGAGCTGGTAGGTGGCCGTGCCGCCGTTGGCCGATACCAGCACGGCCGGCTCGGGCGGGACCGTCGACGCCGGTGGGGCGGCCGTTGTGGTGGGGGCCGGCACCGAGGTCGTCGTAGACCGCGCCGGGGCGGCGGGGTGCCGGAGCGGCAAGCTGGTATGCGAAGCGACGGGGGCCCGGCGCCCGGGGTGGTCGAGCTCGACGCCGAGGGCCACGCCCGCCACCGCTACCGAGACCGCCGCTATCGCCAGGGGCCGCAGGACCGGCGACCGCTGGGAACGGACCTCTTTGCCCGCCCCGGCCTCCGTTTGGGCCCTGCCCGCCGGTTGGGAGCCGACAGCAACGAGCGCGGCGGGGGCAGGGCCAGGCGCCGGGGCCGGCCCGCCCCGAGCCTCCGAGAGCGGTCTCGGCGGGTTGCCGGGGACAACGTCCTCGAAGTAAAAGACCTGGGGCTGGACGACGGGCACGGGCCTGGTAGGGGGGCCGTCACCGGCGCGCACCGGAGGCATCCCGGGCAAGGTGGCGTCTTCGCCGTCCCCGTCCCGACGCTGGCGTGGTGGCGGGGGAGGGCTGCCCCTCCTAACCCAGGGGAGAGCACGGGCCGAGATCACCGGTGAGGTCGCCACGGCGTCCAGTGCCGCCACCGACGGATCGAGGTGGGAAGGGCGCCGGAACGGCGATGTCCGCACGGGACCGGGCAGGGTGACCTCACGAGGTGGTGGGAGGGTGCTCGGCGCACCGGCGCCCGCGGGGCTGTTCCGGCCTATGACGCGGACGTGGGCCTGGTGGTCACCCGTCCCAGCATGGGCACCGGGCGTCCCTTGGAGCGGGGCCGTGAACGTGGCCAAAGTGTGCAGCGCTTGTTGATGGCGCTCCACCGAGCGCGAACGAGCCCACACCCCTCGCCCGATGTGCACCACGGTTAGGAGTGCACAACCGATCAATAAGACGATGAGCAACGTCTGCATCTATCTCCTCAACGCTGTTCATCCGCTCCGCGTTTAAACATACGGTACGCAAAGGTGGTTTTGGCGTATTCCTGGTCCCGGCGCCGGGGCCCCGGCCCCTCGCTCGTTCGTCCCGTAGGTTCTTAGCCAAATCAACTCTGGCCGTAACCCACGTCCCACATGAGTTTTCGGTAAGTATGGCGCCCGGGGTGAGAAGATACTGCCCTTCCGGTGCCGTCCGGGCCGGGTTTGCGGGCCGAGGCCCGGGGAAAGGACGTCGTGCACCGCTTACGGCCCGTGGTCGCGATGGCGGTCGGTTTTGGCGCGGGAGCCGTTCCTTTCTCCAATCTCGGGGCCCGCTTCTTCGCCGGCGTGGACCTACGGTCGGTCGGTACCGGGACGGTGTCGGGGAGCGGGCTGTACGACGTTGCCGGGAAGGGGCCTCTTGTGCTCGTCGGGTTGGCTGAACTGGGCAAGGGTGCCCTGGGCCCCCTGCTCGCCGGCCGTGACCATCCCGGGGCGGCGGCGTTGGCAGGAGGGGCGGCCGTTGCCGGGCACAACTGGTCCCCGTTGCTCAGAGGAGCCGGTGGCCGGGGCATCTCGCCGGCCATGGGCGCGCTGCTCGTGAACGCGCCGGCGGGCACGCTCCTGCTGGGGGTGGGCCTCTTGGCCGGGAAGTTGGCAGGGGAGACGGCCCTGGGCTGTCTGCTGGCCGACGTCGCCCTCGTGCCCCTGGCGTTGCGCGCCCACGGTCGCAGGGGCGGGCTGGCGGCGTGCGCCGTGCTGGCGCCCATGTTGGTCAAACGTCTCACCGGCAACGGGGCGCCGTCGGCCCGCCGCCCCGAGGTCTACCTGTGGCGTCTCCTGTTCGACCGGGACAGTTACACCAAAAGGGACCTGCCCGGCGGGCCGGGCGTTGCCGGCCGCACGGGGCCAGCGCGGACGGGGCCAGCGCGGACGGGGCCAGCGCGGACGGGGCCAGCGCGGACGGGGGTAGGGCGCTGAGCGTCGCGATCGTAACCGACGGAGCCTGCTCGCTCCCGGCCCAGATGGCCCGGGAATGCGGCGTGACGGTGGTGCCGATGTGGGTCACGATCGGCGGCCGCCAGTACCGCGACAGCGAGCTGAGCATGGAGGACCTCATCGGCGAGACGGTGGACGGCGTGAGCACGTCCGGTCCGGCGCCCGGTGAGCTGGCCCGCGCTGTCGAGGTGGCGGACACCGGTGACGGGGCCCTCGTCCTGACTGTCTCCCGGAGGATGAGCGCCGTTTACGATGCCGCCCGCCTCGCCTCCCAGCTGCTAGACGGCAGGTCGGTAGCGGTCCTGGACACAGGGACAGCGGCCGGGGCGCAGGGGTTGGTGGTCCTGGCCGCGGCCCGCGCCGCCCGCGCCGGCCAGCCCCTCAGCGCCGTCGTGGCCGCCGCCGAGCGAGCTGCCCACGGGGCCAGGTTGGTGGCTACGCTGCCGTCGCTCGACCACCTGGCCCGAGGGGGCCGGGTCCCCGGGGCGGCGTCCTGGGGGGCCCGCTGGCTGGGGCTTCATCCCCTGTTCGAGTTCCGCGAGGGCAAGGTCAGGCCGCTGCGGCCGGCGCGTGGGCGCGAGGGCGCCTGCCAGCGCATCATCGCCCTGTGGGCCGCGGGGCTCGAAAGAGAGCGCGGCCTTGGCGCTCGCCTGCACGTCGCCGCGTTGCACGCCCAGGACCCGGAGATAGCCGAGGTGCTGTTGCGGGAGGTCTGTTCCCAGGTCCAGCCGGCCACCAGCTTCATCGCCTCGTTCACACCGGTGATGGTGGCCCACACCGGTCCGAGCCTGGCCGGCCTGGCGTGGTGGTGGGAGGAGCCTTAAACGGCCCGGGTCAGGCGGCCGGTACGGGGACCGGCTCGGAGTGGCGGATGCCGCGTCGGAACCACCAGGACGAAACGACTATCCCGCCCAATGTGAGGAAAGCAGATAGGCCCGTCTTTGCGGCCAGATAAGTCGTTATGGGCACGTTCACCAGCAAAGCGATGGTCCCGGCGGCATTGGCCAGGCTGACCAGGGCCCACAACAGGCTGATGCGGACGAACAGCTTGTGGACTCTGGGCCGGGTCACGAACCATGCCGGCAAGGGCACGAAATCGTGAGCCAGCTTCTCGGCCAAGGGCCGGCCCAGAGGCACGGAGAGCAGGAAGGCCCCGCCGAGCAGAGCTGTAGCCAGCGACGGCTGCAAGAAGTAGACGAACAGGCTGTTACCGCTGGCGAGCGCCAGGACCGAGCGCGCCGTGAGCCCGAGGGTGGCGATCAGCAGGACACCGGGCAAACGCTCGCGTCGCCAGATACGACGCAGCAGTGCCAGGTAGTTCCACGCTAGGGCGGCGCAGATGGCGCCGGTGGGGCCAAGTGCCCAGAGTGCGGCGTAGAAGAGGACCAGGGGCACCAGCATGGCTTCAAGGATCTGGGGGAAAGACCGCCGGGCCAGCTCCCGTAGCCGAGGGAGCTCGAAGTGATGGTCCACACTGTTTGGTCGGCTCGAGCGCCTTGTCCTTGAGGGGGCATTGTCGCCCACGGCACTTCGTGGGGCGAAAAAGCCTGGCAGCTTCACAGATCTCCCTTTTATTTCCCGGACAAGGCGGTAAGGCCGGTCCCTGCGCCGTTTTCGGCCTTGCGGCAGCTTTGGTCGCGCCCAGGGAAAGAGGTGAACAGGAAAGCTGCTCACTCGTGCCCCGACGCGCCGCCGCGGTCGCTAGGACCATGGTCGCACGTCGGCACTGGTCAGGCCCAATCAGACGGAGGTTTAGACCCACTGTTCAGCAAACTTTCAGTAGCAGAAACGAAGTTCTCCTCTTTGGTAGGAAGATGGTGAGAACTCGTGAGAGCGCACTAGCGTTTGGCAGGAAGTGCGCCCGGTGATCGTCGACGACGAGGGGGACAACGGGCGTCGGTCGCGGGCTGTCGCCGGCCAGACCGCCGAGGGCGCGGTGCCGACCACCCACCGGCCCAACCGGCGGCACAGAGCTGCCCGGGTGGTGTTGGAAGTCTTGGTCTTGGCCGCCGCGGCCCCCTTCGTGGCGCTCCGGGCCGGCAACCTGACCAAGTTCTCCGCCACCTTCGACCATCTCCACTGGCACTGGCTGTTCGTCTCAGTGGCGGCAGAGATCGGCTCGATCACGATGCTCTCGTGGTTCCAGCACCGCCTGTTGCGGGTCGGGGACCTGCCGGTGACCGTGGCCAACCTGTTGCCGGTGACGATGGCGAGCAACGCCGTGGCCCAGTCGCTCCCGGCGGGCAGCCTGTTCGCCGAGGGTTATGCCTTCCGCCAGTACCAAAGGCTTGGTGCCAGCCGGGCCCTGGGGATATGGGCCGAGCTTTCCGCAGGGGCTCTGGCGGCGGCGGCCCTGGCCGGCGTGGCCGTGGCCGGCGCGGCTGTGACCGGGCCGGGCCTGCGGTTGCAGCTGTTGCCCATCTTGGCGTTCGTCTTCGCCGGAGCGCTTGTGGCCGCAGCCTTGTTCCGCCGGGCCCCCCTCCTCGCTTCTTTGCTCGGGCGGGCCCTGCGCGGCGCCCAGCGCCTGGCGCCTCAGGGCGTGTGCCGGCTGCTGCGCTCGGCCCAGGAGTCGACGCGAGAAATGGAATGCTTCCGTCCGTCGTGGGGCGTCTGGTTGACTTGCCTGGCGGGGGCCGCGCTCAACTGGTGCCTGGACGCCGTCGTCCTGCTCATGGGCCTGTTGACCGTGGGCGCACCGGTCCCGTGGCAGGGGTTCTTGCTTTGCTACGCGGCGGCACAACTGCTGGTCGAGCTGCCGATCACGCCCGGAGGCCTGGGACTGGTCGAGGGAGGACTAGTCGTGGTGCTTACCCGGTTCCACGTTGCCGCGTCGAGCGCGACGGCGGCCACGCTGATGTACAGGGCCGTTAGCTACTGGTTTTTGCTCCTCGTCGGCTGGGTGGCCGTGCTCTGGCTCACCCTGCGCAACCGGCAGGCCGACCGTGCCGCATCGGCGGCGTCAGGACCGGCGCCGGCCTCCGCCTGAACGTCCCCGTACTATCGGGCGGCCGACCGTTCCTTCTGGCGCCTTTTGCGGTCTCGATGGTTGAGCGCGGCCGCTGGGACCGCAATGGCGGCCACGAAGACGACAGTCGCTGCAGTCCCTAGTAGCCAGTCCGTCGGTGCGCTCCCGGTGGCCACGAGCAGTGCCAGCACACTTCCCATCCCGGCGAGGATAGTCGGCGGCCAGGTCCGGTTGGTACCTCGCTTGGGACGAGTTCAATCACCGAGGGCCGCCGCCACCAGGTTGGCATAAATGGCTTGGCCTTTCGGGTCCGGATGGATGCCGTCGGGCCAAAGTAGTCCGGCCGCGGCCGAAGCCTGGTACCAGTCGACGATCACGACCCTGGGCAGGTCCTTAGCCGTAGCCAGAGAAGCGTTGGACTCGCCCTGCCAGGGGAGCGGTACGCGTACGTTCACCAGCACCAGCAGAGGCACGCCGGCAGTCAGGGCACGCAATTGGGCAACATCTTGGGGGGTCATCGGGCCGTTGGTGCCCAGGTCGATGATCACGGCCTCCAACCCGGTGAGGTCCCCGGCGGCGCGGTACTCGGCCAAGCGGGAGATGCCGCTCCACACCTGGCGTCCCACTACGGCGTCAACCGTGACGTCGCCGTGTAGGCGCTGCTCGAGAGCTTGTGCGGAAGCCAGGAGCACCGAGTCGCCGATGGCCAGGTAGTCGTGGCCCAACCGGGGCCGGGGCGTCGTCGTGGTCGTGGTCGTGGTCGTGACTGTCGCGTGGACGTGAGCCGTCGGTGATGTCACCGTCGGTCCCGTGGTGGTCGGTGCCGTGGGCGCCGGCGAGATGTGCACTCGCAGCACGGGCGTAGGTACCGAGGTGGTCCCCGGCACCGTGGGTGCCGGGGACATGCCCGCCGGCGAAATGTGCACGCGCAGGACGGGCGTCGGCACCGAAGTGGTCGCCCGCACTGACGTCGTCGTTGGCACTGATGTGGTCGTTGGCACTGATGTGGTCGTTGGCACTGATGTGGTCGTTGGCACTGATGTGGTCGTTGGCACTGATGTGGTCGTCGGCACTGATGTGGTCGTTGGCACTGATGTGGTCGTTGGCACTGATGTGGTCGGCAACGGCTTGGTCCGTGACGACGTGGTGGTCACCGTCGCATGGGCCCTCGATTTTGGTGCCGAGGTTGTCGGCGGCGGTACGGACGAAGTGGTCGTCATCGTTTGGTGCAGGAGGCTTGCCGCTCGGGTGCTCGTTGTCGTCCTGGCTACCCGAGCGGGTGTCGTCGTGAGCGCAGCCCTCCCGGTGGTGGTCGTCACCGTGGTCCTCGTGACGGCATTGGTCGCGACCTTGACGGTCGCAAGTTTGGCCGTTCCCCGGGCGTGGCCGAGACGGGTCGAAGACGGCTGGCCGGGCGGGCCGGAAAGTGCCGGTCGGGGGACCGTGGTAACTGGCGAGCCCGACGTGACAGGGGCGAGCACGGCCCGGGCGGCGGGCGTGTAGCCGGCGGCCAGGGCGGCCGGCAGGGCCGGCGGGTTGCAGGCCGCCAGCACGACCAGGGCCACGCCGCCGCACAGGCCGAGAGAACCGACCGCCGCCTTGCGCCCGGCCCCGTTCAGCGAATGCAACGCCACCTGGGCCCGGCCCGTCCGGAACGGCTGCTCGATCATCCTGTAAGACGCCTCCCCGGCCAGCAGGATCAATGCCAGGCGCAGCACGAGCAAGGGCGCACCCGAGAGACGCACATCTATGTCAGGCCGGGTCAGGCAAATGATCGGCCAGTGCCAGAGGTACAGGGAGTAGGAACGGGCGCCCAGGTAGCGCAGCGGCTTGGCCGAGAGGAGGCGGCCCACCGGTCCGGGGCGCACTGCCACTGTGATGACGAGCCCCGTCAACGCCGAAGCCAGGAAGATGCCTCCCCGATAGGTGAAGCTGGCGTCGGCCCCCAGCATCACCATCAACACCGCCAACCCGGCCAGGGCGGTGGCACCGATGACCGCTCGGGGCGTGGCGCCGTAGTGGTCGGGTGCCAGTCGCCTCTTGTAGCTGGCGGCGGCCAGGGCGGCCCCGATCATGAGCCCGGCCGAATGGGTGAAGGTGTCGTAGTAAACGGCGGACGGGTCGTGCCCGGCTACAAATAGGGCGGCCATGAGCGCGGCCGAGCACACCGACCCGGTGCTCGCTACCCAGCCCAGTGCCCTGATGGGCCGTCGGCACAACTGCACGGCGCCGAGCACCACGAACGGCCAGACCAAGTAGAACTGTTCCTCCACGCCGAGTGACCAGAGGTGGAGCAGGAGAGGCGGCCGGCCCACGGACTCGAAATAACTGTTGTGGTGGAAAAGGAGCTGCCAGTTGGCCACGAACCCCAGCGCCGCCGGTATATCGGCCCGCAATTGAGGCACGGCGTCGCGGGCGATGAGGGCGGCGACGAGGGACAGGACCACGATGAGCGCCACGAGCGCCGGCAGCAACCTCCGCGCCCGCCGGGCCCAGAACTCGCGCAGTGCCGTCCAGGGCGAGGGCGCCGGTGTCAAAAGGTCGAGCAGGAGGCCCGTGATGAGGAACCCGGACACTACAAAAAAGACGTCTACGCCCAGGTAACCGCCGGGCAACCAGGCGGGGTCCAGGTGGTACACAACGACGGCGGCGATGCCGACCCCGCGCAGGCCGTCGAGAGCGGGCAGGCGCCGACGGGCGCGACCGGTCGACGGCGCGGTCGTTCTCCCCAGTGCCGCCATCGACCTCATTGACGCTCGTCTACCTCGTTTACCGCTATACCTGAAAGACACCTAAGAGTACGTGTTGGTTCCAGGAGAACCGCCTGTGATTTGCACTGCCGTTATTCGCGGTGGTCGCGTGATTGCTGTACGTGGTTGTAAGGTAGAAACCTACTACGGCGAACCAAGAGGCACGAAGAGCGGACCACCGTGCGGCGGAGGTGGGAAAAGCGGAGAAGCTTGACTCGCGGTGGCGGCGCGCCGTCGGGCCTGGCCGTCTGGCTGGCGCGGGGGTTGGCAACTGCTGCTCGAACAGTGAGCACTAGCGCGCATTAGTGAAGGCTAGGAAGTACCGGCGCCCCAGGGGGTTATCGTCACATCCTCCTGGCAAAGTGGTTGCTGGTGCTGGCACGGCTATGTCCTAACAAGGTTGAGGGACCAAGGGGCGAGGGCCCTAGGCGCGCGACCGAGGCGGTGCCGGAGCGGTGAGCCATCGGGCCATAGACGGTGCGAACCGTGCTCTGGGCGATCACCCAACAAATAGGAGCTCGGGACCAAGCACAGGCAGGAGGCGACCACCGGACGGGGCTATTCGGGCCCCGAGAGGCGGTGGCAGTAAGACCACAATGCCGACCAAAAGTACGGCGGAGGAGTTCTCGCTGCTCCTCAGACGGGGGCGGCCATTGCCCCGCAAAGCGCGGGTTTAGCCGTGGCGCCCGCCATCGGGGCCCTACGGCCCTACCGCGGTGGTCCTACAATCGTCCGCGCAGTGGCCATCGACCCGCTCCGTGCCAGGACCATGGCCAACCGTAGGCGAGCGTTGGCGCTCGTCGCCGTGTCGTCGGTGCCCCTCGGGATCGCCGTCGGGCTCCTGTTCTGGTGGGGCCTGGGCTGGCCATGGGCCATCGGCGGGTTCGTGGGCGGTACGCTGCTACTAGGCGTGACCATGTGGTGGGCGGCCGAGCCTCTGGCCCGCCACACCCTGGGCGGTCGGCCCGCTGACCCGGTCGAGCACGCCCGCCTTCTCAACGTCGTCGACGGCCTATGCGCCACGATCGGCGTCCATCAGCCTCAGATCAAGGTGCGGTCCGAGACCGGGCTCAACGCCGCCGTGTGCGGCCGCCGCCGCAAAAGCGCCACGCTCGTGGTCACCCAGGCGCTGCTCGACGAGCTGGCCCGGGTCGAACTGGAGGGTGTCATCGCCCAGCAGCTGACCCGTATCCGCTGCTATGACATGCTCCCGGCGACGGTCACGGTGGCCACGCTCGGGATCGGGGCGACTATGCTGTCGCCGCCCGAGCCGATAACGGCCATGGACCGGGCCGCGGTCAACTTCACCCGCTACCCGCCCGGCCTTGTCGGGGCCCTGGAGAAGCTCGAGGCGAAGGGCACAGGGGTGCCGGGTGCCTCCCGGGCCAACGCCCCGTTGTGGTTCGCCGACCCGGGTGCCGGCCAGGGCCCGGTGACGGGCTTGAAAGACAGGATCGAAGCCCTGCGCGAGCTTTGAGGCACGGGCGCGGTCCGGCGTTATCAATCCGGGGACCTTCGGCCGGCCAGGTAGGATCCGACCATGACAGAGAGTGAAGGCCAAAAGGCGCCAGGCACGGTGCGAGGGGCTGGTGGCGCGGAGGCGCGCCGGACGGGTACGGGCCTGGTGAAGCGTGGCCTTGCCACCCAGTTGCGCGGTGGCGTGATCATGGACGTCGTAACGCCCGAGCACGCCGTGATCGCCGAGGACGCCGGAGCGGTGGCCGTCATGGCCCTGGAACGGGTGCCGGCGGACATCCGCCGTGACGGCGGCGTCGCCCGCATGAGCGACCCGGCGTTGATCGAAGCCATCAAGGCCGCTGTCAGCATCCCCGTCATGGCCAAGGCCCGCATCGGTCATTTCGCCGAGGCGAGGGTGCTAGAAGCCCTCGGTGTGGACTACATCGACGAGAGCGAGGTGCTCACCCCCGCCGACGACGAGCACCACATCGACAAATGGCCTTTCACCGTCCCGTTCGTGTGCGGCGCCAACAACCTCGGCGAAGCGCTGCGACGCATCTCCGAGGGAGCGGCCATGATCCGGTCCAAGGGTGAGGCGGGCACGGGGGACGTGAAAGAGGCGGTGCGCCATTTGCGCCAGATCCTGGGCGATATCCGCAAGGTGACCCAGGCGGACGCGGCCGAGATCTACAGCTGGGCCAAGGAGCTACGGGCGCCCGTCGAGCTGGTGAGAGAGGTGGCCGGGAGCGGTGAGCTCCCCGTGCCGCTTTTCTGCGCCGGTGGGATAGCCACGCCGTCGGACGCTGCCCTGGTGATGCACCTCGGCGCCCAAGCCGTATTCGTGGGCTCGGGGATTTTCAAGAGCTCCGACCCGGCCCGCTTCGCCGCGGCCATCGTGGAGGCGACCACGCATTTCGGCGACTACGAGATCGTGGCCAAGGTGAGCAGGGGCCTGGGGGAGGCCATGCGCGGCGAGGAGTCGGGGGCCGTCGCCACCCGTTTGTCCGAGCGCGGCTGGTAGGCGCGCCACCGATGAGAAAGGTGCCCCCAGGTGGTACCACAGCCTCTCCCGGGCAGACCCGGGCTGGTCGGTGTCCTCGCCCTCCAGGGTGATTTTCTCGAGCACCTGAGGTTGCTCGGGTCGCTCGGGGCGGAGGGGCGCGAGGTCAGGGTGCCGGCCGACCTGGCCGACGTGAGCTCGCTGATCGTGCCCGGCGGCGAGTCGACCACCATGTCGTTGTTGCTCGGCACCTCCGGCCTGCTCGAGCCGTTGCGCCGACGCCTGGCTGAAGGGATGCCGGCCCTGGGGACATGCGCGGGCATGATATTGCTCGCCGCCGAGATCGTGGACGGCCGACCTGACCAGCACTGCTTCGGGGCCATCGACATCTCGGTGCGGCGTAACGCTTTCGGTCGCCAGCGCGACTCGTTCGAAGCCGACCTCGACGTGGACGGCCTGGTGTTGCCGCTGCACGCCGTGTTCATCCGTGCCCCCGTGGTCGAGCGGGTGGGGCCGGACGTGGAAGTGCTGGCCACCGTGCGCATGGGCGACGGGCAGGAAAAGCCGGTGGTCTGCCGGCAGGGCCCGGTCCTGGTCAGTTCGTTCCACCCCGAGCTGGTGGGCGACGCGAGGCTGCACGAGCTTTTTCTGGAAACTCAACCAAGGACAAGGAAGGACCATGTCAGGGCACTCTAAATGGGCTACCACAAAGCATAAGAAAGGCGCTTTGGACAAGGCTCGCGGGAAGCTGTTCGCCAAGATAATTCGCCAGGTCGAGGTGGCGGCGCGCGAGGGCGGGGGTGACCTCGAGGGGAACCCGACTCTTCGCACCATGTACCAAAAAGCACGGGATTCGTCCGTGCCCATGGAGACCATCGAGCGGGCCATAAAGCGCGGTACCGGCGAGCTCGAGGGCGTTCGTTACGAGCCCGTCGTGTACGAGGGTTACGCCCACTTAGGAGTTGCCGTTATCGTCGAATGCCTGACCGATAACCGCAACCGCACCGGTGCGGACATCCGCGCCATTTTCTCGAAAAACGGCGGCTCGATGGCCGAACCGGGCGCCGTCTCCTGGCAGTTCGCGCGCAAGGGCGTTGTCACCATGCCCCATGACGGCAAGTTCAGCGAGGACGACTTGATGCTCGTGGCCGCCGAGGCGGGAGCCGACGATGTACGCGACAACGGCGACAGCTGGGAAATCGTCACGCCACCGCGCGAGCTGGCGGCCGTGCGCAGCGCCGTCGAGGCCAAGGGCTGGCCGACCGCGTCGAGCGAACTGACCATGTACCCGTCCCAGTCCGTCTCGATCGATAGCGAGAACGACGCCCGCAAGGTCCTACGCCTCATGGACCTGCTCGACGACCAGGACGACGTGCAAAACGTATATGCCAACTTCGACATCCCCGACTCGGTAATGGAGCTCGTCGAAGTCTGAGAGCGGGGGCCGGGGCCGTCCCCGGGCAACGGATCCACCAGCCGGCCCTATGCGGGTGATAAATTGCCGAACTAGTGTTCGTACTAGGGATCGATCCCGGCCTATCGCGCTGTGGCTATGGCGCGGTAAGCCAGGACCGCGGCAACCCCGTGGCCGTCGTGTCCGGGGTGCTCACCACTCCCGTGTCCAACCCGCTGGCCGAGAGGTTGGCCCAGCTCCTCAGGGAGCTGCGCATGCTCATAACGCGGCTGTCACCTGAGGTCGTCGTGGTGGAGAGGATCCTGTTCCAGAACAACGCCCGCACGGCCATGTCCGTGGGGCAGGCCAGCGGTCTGGCCCTGGCTGTGGCCGCTGAGGCCGGTGTCCCGGTCGTCCAGTACAGCCCCAACGAGGTCAAACAGGCCGTGGCGGGATGGGGGGGCGCCGGGAAGGACCAGGTTCAGCGCATGGTGCAGACGCTCCTCAACCTGCCTGAGAAGCCGACGCCGCCCGACCGGGCCGACGCCCTGGCCCTCGCCCTGTGCCACCTCGCCAACGCCCCGTTTTCCCGGGCGGTCGCCGCCGCCGGGGGCCGGCGTTGATTGGTTCGTTGAGGGGCACGGTCCTTGACCGGGCCGTGCGCAGCGACCACCAGGTCGAGTTCCTGGTCGAGGTGGGCGGGGTCGGCTACCGGGTCATCGTGCCGGCGGGTTGCGCCGGTCGCGTCGGCGAGATGGGCGGCCCGGCGTTCTTGCACGTGCACACCCACGTGCGTGAGGACGCCATGCTCCTTTACGGTTTCCCCAGCCGCGACGAGAGGGACTGCTTCGAACTGCTGCTTGGGGCCCATGGGGTCGGCCCGGCCGTGGCGGTAGCCCTGCTTTCGGTGTTGTCACCGGCCGCCTTGCAGCGGGCCGTCCTCAACAACGACGCCGACGCCCTGACCCTGGTGCCTGGGATCGGGAAGAAGACAGCGGCCCGCCTCGTCCTCGAGTTGACCCCTCGCTTCGAATCGGCGGCGGTGATCGACGTGGGTGGTGGGCCCCCCGGGAGCCTGGGCGAGACCGGTCCGGGCCCCCACGAGGCCAGCGCCGCGGACCGGACCGCTCAGCGTGAAGAGGTCAAAGCGGCTCTAGGTGCCCTCGGCTATGGCAACGACGAGGTGCGCCAGGCGCTGGCCCGCCTGCCCGTCGAGGGTTCGACTGAGGACATGCTCCGCCACGCGCTCAGAGAGCTGGCAGGTAGCCCGTGACGGGGCCGTTCGTGACGGGGCCGTTCGTGACGGGGCCGTTCGTGACGGGGAAGACGGTGACGGTCCTGACGGGTAGACCGTGATGGGCCCGGAGACGGACGGCGACCCGGAGATCCGCTTGTTGGCGCCGTCGGCCGACCCGGTCGAGATCGCCGAGGAAAGCTCGTTGCGGCCCCGGCACCTGGACGAGTTCGTCGGCCAGGCGGCTCTGAAGGAGCACCTCACCATAATGCTGGAGGCGGCCCGCCGGCGCGACGAGGCCGTCGACCACATGCTCTTCGCCGGACCGCCGGGCCTGGGGAAAACTTCGCTGGCCGGCATCGTCGCCAACGAGATGGGCGCGGGCTACCGGGTCACTTCGGGGCCGGCCCTTGTCCGGGCAGGCGACCTGGCGGCGCTGCTGACCAACCTGGGCGAGGGCGACGTCCTGTTCGTCGACGAGATCCACCGCCTGGCTCGGCCGGTGGAGGAAATCCTCTACCCGGCCATGGAGGACTTCCAGCTCGACATAGTCCTCGGCAAGGGCCCGGCGGCCCGCAGCCTGCGCCTGGACCTGCCCCGCTTCACACTCATCGGCGCCACCACCCGGACGGGGCTCATCACCGGTCCTCTCCGCGACCGCTTCGGGCTGGTGGCCCGGCTGGACTACTACGAGGTGCCCGAGCTCGAAGTGATCGTCCGGCGCTCAGCCGGCGTGCTCGGCGCCAAGCTGGACCCCTCGGGCGGGGCGGAGATCGCCCGGCGTTCGCGCGGCACCCCCCGCCTGGCCAACCGGCTGCTCAAGCGGGTGCGCGACTATGCCGACGTGCGCGGTGACGGCACCATCGACCACCAGACCGCGCGGGCCGGCCTCGAGCTGTTCCAGGTCGACGACCTCGGCCTCGACAAGGTCGACCGGGCCATCCTGGAGGCCATGTGCTGCCGTTTCGGCGGTGGCCCGGTGGGCCTCAGTACCATGGCCGTTTCGGTGGGCGAGGCGCCCGAAACGGTCGAAGACGTCTATGAGCCGTTCCTCCTGCAGCTAGGCATGCTGATGCGGACCCCCCGGGGCCGGGTGGCGATGCCCTTGGCCTGGGAGCACCTCGGGCTGCCGGTGCCGGCGCGCCTGACGCTGCCGGCCGAGGTCCTGGCCGAAGGCGCCGATCCTCCGTCTACGCTCTGGAGCTGACCAAGGCGCGCCCGAGCGCCGCCCTCCCGGCCCAGGACGAAGCAATGGACGTCCCCGACTACGACCTCCCTGAAAGCGCCATCGCCCAGGTGCCGGCGGCGCGACGCGACGCGGCGCGCCTGCTCGTTGCCCTGGACCAGACGGTGCGCCACCTGCGTGTGGCGGCGCTGGCGGACCTGTTGGAGCCGGGGGACCTCCTGGTCGTCAACACGTCGCGGGTCGTGCCCGCCCGGTTGGCCCTGCAAAAGCAGAGCGGGGGGGCGGCCGAGGTGCTGCTCCTGGAGCCGGTGCCGGGCCGACCGGGGCGTTTCCAGGCGCTGGTGCGCCCCGGGCGCCGCCTGCCGCCCGGCACCGTTCTCTACTCCGGGGCCCAGGCGGTGGTCGAGGTGGGAGAGCGGCTGAGCGATGGCAGCCGCGAGGTGCAAGGCCTGGTCGACGACCTGGCGCCCTTCGGCGCACTGGCCCTGCCCCCTTATATCCACCACCCGCTGGAGGACCCCGAGCGTTACCAGACCGTGTACGCGGAGCGGCCCGGGAGCGTGGCCGCGCCCACCGCGGGCCTGCACCTGACCGACGCCGTCCTGTCCGGGTGCAGGCGGCAAGGAGTGGAGGTGGCCACCCTCGACCTGGCCGTGGGGCTGGGGACATTCCGCCCCATCAAGGCGGCGCGGGTCGAAGAGCATGCCATGCACTCCGAGCGTTACTCCATAGCCCGTTCGACCTGGGAGGCGTGCCAGGGTGCTCGGCGGGTCGTGGCCGTGGGCACCACCACCTTGAGGGCCCTGGAATCGGCCGCCGCCAGCGGGATCCTGGAGGGCCGGACCGAGCTGTTCATCCGTCCGGGCTACCCTTTCCGCGTTGTCGATGTGCTGCTCACCAACTTCCATCAGCCCCGCAGCACGCTGCTCGTGCTCCTTCAAGCCTTCGCCGGCCCGCGGTGGCGGGAGCTGTACGCGGTGGCCCTCGAAGAGGGGTACAGGTTTTTGTCCTTCGGTGACGCCATGATCGTGGCCCGCGACCGCGGACCACTCCGGGACGGCCAGGACTAGCCGTGTTCCGGGTTGAGGCGACGGCCGGGCAGGCCCGGGCGGGATGGCTGGAGACCGAGAGGGGACGTGTCCTCACGCCCTGCTTCATGCCGGTGGGGTCTCGAGGCGTCGTCCGCCTGCTATCGGCCCAGGACCTCGACGACCTGGGCGTCCAGGTCGTGCTGGCCAACACTTACCACCTGATGTTGCGACCGGGCGCCGAGGTGGTGGCGGCCATGGGCGGCCTGCACGGCTTCACCGGCTGGGACGGCCATTTCCTCACCGATTCCGGTGGCTACCAGGTGATGTCGCTGCCCTGCTCGGTCGACGACGACGGCGTGACCTTCCGTTCGTCGTACGACGGGTCCTGGCAGCGCCTCACCCCCGAGAGCGCGGTGGTCCGCCAGGAGCTGCTGGGCGCGGACATCCAGATGGTGCTGGACGTCTGTACCGAACTGCCGGCGCCCAGGGAGGCCGTTACGGCGGCGGGGGAGCGGACACTGGACTGGGCCCGACGTGCCCGCCAGGCCCACTCCCGGCCCGGGCAGCTGCTTTTCGGCATATCCCAGGGCGGCACCGAGCCTGACCTGCGGGCCGAGTACGCCCGCCGGTTGGTGGACATCGGCTTCGACGGCTACGGCATCGGTGGCCTGTCGGTGGGGGAGGCACCGGAGCAAACCGAGGTCGCCCTGGCCGCGGCCCTGGGCTCGCTGCCCGCGGACCGGCCCCGCTACCTGATGGGGGTGGGCGACCCGGCCTCTTTGATGATGGGGATCGGGCTGGGGGTGGACATGTTCGACTGTGTCCTGCCTACCCGCCTGGGCCGCCACGGCACAGCCCTCACGAGCTCCGGCCGGCTAGCGGCCAAGGCGGCCCGGTCGTCGACGGACAGCTCGCCCCTCGACCCCGCCTGCGACTGCCCGGTGTGCGCGCGCCACAGCCGAGCCTACATACGCCACCTGTTCAATGTGGGCGAGCCCAGCGCCGGCCGCTTGGTCACCCTGCACAACCTGGCTTGGCTCTCCCAGCTGGTGCGCCGCGCCCGAGAAGCCGTGCTGGACGGCACCTTCGCCCGGCTGGCGGGCGAGGTGACAGAGGTCTGGGGCCCCCGGGTGGCTCCGGGCAGGCAGGCAGAGCAGCTAGGCTAGATAGCCGCACCTTCGGTGGGCCCTTGAACGGCTCACGCTCTCAACCCCAGAACGGCAGTTAGTCCTATATGGCTTTCATCAGCAGTGCTCCCTTAACGGTCATCGCGGCAGCCGCCAAGACCACCACGACGACAGGTTCGTCGGGTGGGTCGTTCTTCTTTTTGATACTTATCGCCCTCATGGCGGGCTTCTATTTCCTACGGATCCGCCCCAACCAGCAGCGACGGATGCAGGCGATGCGCCAGGCGCGCGCCTTTGACGTCGGCGACGAGGTGGTCGCCGGGGGCATGGTGGGCCACGTGACCGAGATCGGTGACGGCGAGGTCGAAGTCGAGGTCTCTGATGGCGTCGTCGTGCGCTTCGTGGCCCAGGCCGTCCAGTCCCGGGCTGGTTATGCGGCAGCCGCCGCCGGCCGGGGCCGCTTTGGAGCCCCGCCGCCCCCGCCGCCCCGGCCCACGCAGAACACCGGTTACCAGGACGACCAGACATCGCTGGACAGCAGTTCGTGGCCCTCGACCGACAGTGACATCGACTCCGACCCGGGCCACGATACGCCCGGGGCCGATGGCGGTGCAGCGCCGGCCGGCGGGGCCAGGTAACAACCGTGCGTAGGAGGCCCCTCGCCTGGTCGCTGGGCGCCATGATCCTGATTGCCGTGCTCGGCGTGGGCGCGACGGTCCTGACCGGCAGGTCGCCGCTACTGGGCTTGGACCTCAAGGGCGGCGTGTCGGTAGTGGAACAGCCTCAGGGCAAGGTCACGCCCAGCATCCTGCAGGAGGCGGTCCAGGTCATCGACCGGCGCGTCGACGGCATCGGCGTGTCCAACTCCAACGTCACCCGCCAGGGCAATGACATCGTGATCGAGCTGCCCGGGGCCAAGAACGACACACAGGTGCTGAAGATCGTCGGCCAGACCGCTCAGTTGTTCTTCCGACCGGTGGACTGCATCATCGCGCCCTACATAGCGCCCACCACGAGCACCACGACCAAGACCCCCACGGCCACTACTACCACGTCGCCCGGCCAGGCCAAGCTGAAGCCGAAGAGCACGACCACCACGGCCAAGGCGAAGTCCGCGGCGGGTGGCGGCGGGGTGATCAACCTCACCGCGTCGGGCGCCCGGCTGGCAACGGCCCGCTTCCCGATAGCGGCGGGTACGAGCACCACGGCCAAGTCGACGGGGACCACGGGCAAGTCGACCACGACGGTGGCGCCGGTCACGTCCACTACCGCCGCCAAGGGCGCAACGACCACCACGACGACGGCGTCCACCACCACCACGACTTCACTGGGCAGCGCGATCTGCAACCTCAGCTCCACCGAGCAGGAGCTCTATTTGCCGCCCCACGGCAATAGTCACGGCGTGACGCCGGCGTCCGACGACAACGGCGACGCCACGGTCGTCCTGCCGGATTACGCCGGATATGCCTACGGGCGCTACGTGCTCGCCCCGGAGGAGATGACCGGCTCGATCATCAAGACGGCGGCGGCCAACCTCAACTCGCAGACCGACCAGTGGGAAGTGGACATCTCCTTCACCGGGAAGGGCTCATCGCAGTTCAACAAGTACGCCGCAACTCACTACCAGTGCTACGTCGAGGACGAGAGCAACCCGCCCTACTGCGCCCTCCAGGCCATCGAGCTCGACGCCACCGTCGAATCGGACCCGGCCATAGAGGCGGCCTCGTTCAACGGGGGTGCGACCATAAACGGCTCGACCTCCGACCCGTTCACCGCCACCCAGGCGCAGGACCTGGCGCTGGCCCTCAGCTACGGTTCTCTGCCGGTGCGCTTCGTGGCCCAGGACATCAGCAACGTATCGCCCCAGATCGGCACCGCCTCGCTAGATGCCGGGGCCATCGCCGGCGCCGTGGCCGTGTTCCTGGTGCTTATCTACCTGATCATTTACTACCGCGCCCTGGGCCTGGTGGTGGTGATCGGCATATGCATGTCGGGCGCCTTCATTTACGCCATAACCACCTTGCTCAGCGCCACTGAAGGCCTGGCTCTGACGTTGTCGGGGGTGATCGGGCTGATCGTCTCGGTCGGCGTCACGGCTGACTCGTGCGTGGTGTACTTCGAGCGGTTGAAGGAAGAGATCCGTATCGGCCGCACTGTGCGCACCTCGGTGGAAAAGGGCTTCAACCGGGCCTTCCGCACCATTCTGGCGGCAGACTTCTCCTCGTTCATCGCCGCTCTGGTCCTCTACACCCTGACCGTGGGCGACGTGCGCGGCTTTGCCTTCTTCCTCGGCCTGGCCACCCTGCTCAATGTGGTCACGACCTACTTCTTCACCCGGCCGTTGGTGATCCTGATGGGCCGCCGGGCCGCCTTAAGCGGGGGCGGCGTCCTGGGCGTGAGCCGCGGCCTCGGGGCAGGGGCGATGGGCGCATGAGCACCGACCGCGTTTCGCCGAGAAGGGCCCGGGCCTTGAGCCACGACCAGAACATCGACCACGACGACCACGTCAGGGGCAATGCCTGGGCCCGGCTGTACCGGGGGCAGACCCACTACGACTTCATCAACCGGTGGCATTACTGGTTCGCCCTGTCGGGGACCATCATCGCCGTCGGCCTCGTCGCCCTCGGGGTGAGGGGGCTCAACTTCAGCATCGACTTCAAGGGCGGCACGGTTTGGGCGGTCCCCGCCACGGCCTCGGTAAAGACCGTAAGCGCCGACCTGGGCAAGATCAGCTCGAGCCTGAGCCAGGCGACGATAACTCAGCTCACCAACCGTCAAACGGGCAAGACCAACATAGAAGTCCAGGCCCCGGCCACCCTGACCAGTAACAGCAACCTGGTCCAGCAGGTGACCAAGGAGCTCGCCACTATCGGCAATGTGTCCCAGGACCAGGTCACCCTCAACGCCATCGGGCCATCGTGGGGGAGCGACATCACGGGCAAGGCGGTGGAGGCCGTCATTGTGTTCCTGGTCCTCATCTCGGCCTGTATCGCCGTGTACTTCGAGGCGAAGATGGCCGTCGCCGCCCTGGTGGCACTGCTCCACGACATGCTGGTGACGGTAGGGATCTATGCGCTGTCAGGTTTCCAGGTGAGCCCTGACACCGTTATCGCCTTCCTCACCGTCCTCGGGTACAGCCTTTACGACACCATCGTCGTGTTCGACAAGGTGAAGGAAAACACGCGCGGCCTGGCTTCGACCAACCGCGTTACCTATACCGACGTGGTCAACCTGTCCATGAACCAGGTGTTGGCCCGGTCGATCAACACGTCCTTCGTGGCCATAATGCCGGTGTTCTGCATCCTCGTCATCGGATCTTGGATCCTCGGGGCGTCGGCGCTCAACGACTTCGGGCTGGCCCTGTTCATCGGGCTCATGAGCGGCGCCTACTCGTCCATTTTCATTGCTTCGCCCATTCTGTCCCTGCTCAAGGAACGCGAACCTCGCTACGTCGAGATACGTAGGCGGTTGGCCGCGTACCCCTCGTCGCGCCAAGTCCTCACCCCGGCCACGGTGGCGGGTGGAGTGCTCCTGGGCTCGGCCCGGACGGCGGGGATGACGACGGGCACGGGCAGTGGTCCCAGTGGCAGTGGTCCCAGTGGCGCCGTCCAGACCGACGTCGCGCCCGGTGGCGGGTGGCGCCGGCCATCCCGCTGGGCTAACGGCGGGGCAGGCAATGTCGGGGCAGGCAATGTCGGGGCAGGCAATGTCGGGGCAGGCAATGTCGGGGCAGGCAATGGCGGCACCGGGCTCGGTGCCACGGCCAACGGCGCCCCGCCGGGCACCGACGTGCCGGTCGCTGGCGCGAGCTTCGAGAGCTACGCCGGGCCGCTGCGGCCCCGTGCCGATGGTGCCCCTGCCGGCGCGGCAGCTACGGACCATCCCGACCCCGTGGTCCCCGACCTCGTCCTCCCGCCCCTCACCGGCCCTCGGCTGGGCGAAGGTGGTAGCGCCGGGACGCGGGGCACGCAGGACAAAGCCCCAGGGGCGCCGGCCGGGACCACCCCGGGGGCCAAGGTGCCGCCGCGGCCCCGGGGAGCGCCGCCCCGAGCGCGCAAGAAGGCTCCTCGCCGGCGCTGACACCACCGTACCTGCCGTAGGCGGACCGGTCACGGGCCGGGCCCGTAGTACGCTCGGAGCATGGGGTACGAGGCGGCGCGGATAAAGGACCTGATCAGGGACATACCTGACTTCCCCAAGCCGGGCGTGGTGTTCAAGGACGTCACGCCCCTGTTGGCTGACGCCGAGGGCCTGGCCGGTTGCACCGACGCCCTGGCCGACCGGTTCGCCCACGCCGGGATCGACAAGGTGATCGGGGTGGAGGCGAGGGGCTTCATAATCGCCGCACCGGTGGCCTACCGCCTGGGCGCCGGGTTTGTGCCCGTGCGCAAGCAGGGCAAGCTGCCCTTCAAGGTTTATTCGGACACCTACGAGCTGGAGTACGGCACGGACACCCTGGAGGTGCACAGCGACGCTCTGCGCCCTGGCGAAAGGGCCCTGGTGGTGGACGATGTGCTCGCCACCGGCGGCACCGCCGCCGCCACCTGCCGGTTGGTGGGGAAGCTGGGCGCCCAGGTGATCGGCTTCGGCTGCATCCTGGAGCTCGGGTTCCTCGGCGGGCGCAAGCGCCTCGAGGGTGTGGACGTCGTCGCTCTCGTCAGTTATGAATAGCCCGGGCCATGAATAAAACGGGCCATGAATAAGACGGGCCGGCCAGGAGTTATTAACAACGGCGCCGGAGCACCACCGGAGGCTAGCTGCTAAAGGGAAAGGGCCAGTTTTGACAACAGTAGAGCGGTCTTCACGGGGGCGTGCGGCTGCCACTGTTGAGCGCGTCCTGCCATGGCGCCGCCAAGGCCCGTCCACTCCCGACTTCCTCGGGCCTTTGCTGGCGGCATACCGGGAGCGGCATCCCAAGGGCGACTCCAGCCTCATCGCAAAGGCTTACGAGACGGCGGAAAAGGCCCACGACGGCCAGTTCCGACGCTCCGGTGAGGCTTTTATCTCCCACCCGGTGGCCGTCGCCACGGTCCTGGCTGGGCTGGGCATGGACGACGTGACCCTAGCGGCGGCGCTCCTGCATGATTCGGTCGAGGACACGGCGGTCTCCCTGGAGGAGATCGAGGCCGGGTTCGGCCCCATCGTGGCCCAGATCGTGGACGGGGTCACCAAGCTCGAACGGGTCTCGTTCGACTCGCGGGCCGCGGCACAAGCGGCGACGATGCGCAAGATGCTCGTGGCCATGGCGAAGGACCCGAGGGTCTTGCTCATAAAGCTCGGTGACCGCCTGCACAACATGCGCACCGTGGGCGCCATGCCCGAGGCGAGCCAGAAGCGCACGGCGCAGGAAACCCTCGACGTTTATGCCCCTCTGGCTCACCGCTTCGGCATTTCGGACATCAAGTGGCAGCTCGAGGACCTCTCCTTCGCCACCCTTCACCCCCGCCGCTACGCCGAGATCGAGCAGATGGTGGCGGCCCGGGCCCCCGAGCGCGACGTTTACCTGGCCCAGGTCATAGAGCAGGTGCAAGAACGCCTGTTGGCCGCCCGTATCGAGGCCCAGGTGACCGGGCGGCCCAAGCACCTCTATTCCATTTACGAAAAGATGGTGCTGAAGAACAAAGAGTTCGACGAGATTTACGACCTCGTCGGTGTGCGGGTGATCGTCAGTTCGGTGAAGGACTGCTGGGCCGCCCTGGGCGCCATCCACGGCACCTGGGCCCCCATCCAGGGCCGGTTCAAGGACTACATAAATACCCCCAAGTTCAACCTCTACCAGTCGCTGCACACCACGGTGGTGAGCGCGCAGGGCAAGCCCCTAGAAGTCCAGATCCGCACCCAGGAGATGCATAACCGGGCCGAACGAGGCATAGCCGCCCACTGGGGCTACAAGGAAAACGCTTCGACCGCCGACGTGGCGTGGCTGCAGAGGATCGTGGACTGGTCGGCCGAGAGCACCGACCCGGCCGAGTTCCTCGAGAGCCTGAAGCTCGACCTGGAGACCGACGAAGTCTTTGTCTTTACGCCCAAAGGCGACGTAGTCGCCCTGCCGGTGGGGGCGACGCCGGTCGATTTCGCCTATTCGATCCACACCGAGGTCGGTCACCGCTGCATCGGGGCCAAGCTCAACGGCCGCCTGGTGCCGCTCGACTCCAAGCTGACCTCGGGCGACAGCGTCGAAATATTCACCTCCAAGGTCCCCTCCGCCGGGCCCAGCCGGGACTGGCTGGACATCGTCGTCACCCCGCGCGCCCGCAACAAGATCCGCCAGTGGTTCAGCCGGGAACGGCGCGAGGACGCCATGGAGACCGGGCGCGAAGAGCTGGTCAAGGCCCTGCGCAAGGAAGGGCTGCCCCTCCAGAAGCTGATGGGCAGTGAGCCGCTGCACAAGATCAGCGAGGCCATGCACTATGCCGACCTGGACGGCCTGTACGCGGCCATCGGCGAGGGCCATGTCTCGGGCCAGTCCGTGGCCCAACGTCTGGCCCGGGAACTGCGGGGCGGGGACCAGGACGTCCAATTGCCCACGACGGTCCGCCAACCGCGCCGCGCCGCCAGCAAACAGGGCATCGGCCTACATGTCGAGGGCCTCGACGACGTGATGGTGCGCCTGGCCCGTTGCTGCACCCCGGTGCCCGGGGACGAGATCATCGGCTTTGTGACCCGGGGCCGGGGGGTCAGCGTGCACCGTAGCGACTGCGCCAATGCCGCCGCCCTGGCCGCCGGCGAAGTGGGCCGGCTCATCGAGGTGGAGTGGGACAGGGACCGTCCGGGCAGCTTCCTCGCTGCTTTGGAGATCAAGGCGCTGGACCGCAGCCGGCTCGGTGTGGACGTGTGGAAGGTGCTTTCCGACCACCACCTCAACATCCTGCGCAGCGAAACCCACACCGGTGCCGACCGGGTGAGCAAGATGCGTTTCGAGTTCGAGCTGGCCGACCCGGCCCACCTCGAATCAGTGCTCAGCGCCCTCAAGCGCATCGACAGTGTCTACGACGCCTACCGCGCCCTGCCCGGGGCCGGCAACGGCGCCCGGGGGCCGGCTTGACCGCTGACCTCTTCCAGGCCGCGCTCGAACGGCGCCTGGCCACAGAGGGCCCGCTGGCCGCCCGGATGCGGCCGCAAAGTCTCGACGAGATGGTAGGGCAAGAGCACCTGCTGGCCCCCGGCCGGCCCCTGCGGGCGCTCATCGAAGCCGACCGGCTCAGCTCGGCCGTGCTCTGGGGCCCTCCCGGCACCGGCAAGACCACTTTGGCCCGCCTCATCGCCGGGGCTACCAGGCGGGCGTTCGTGGGCCTGTCCGCCGTCTCCGCCGGCGTGAAGGACGTGAGGGACACCGTGGCCGGGGCCAAGGCCCTCCTGGGCGAGCAGGGCCGACGCACAGTCTTGTTCCTGGACGAGGTGCACCGCTTCAACCGGGCGCAGCAGGACGCCCTGCTGCCATCGGTGGAGGAGGGCGAGCTCACCCTTATCGGGGCGACTACGGAGAACCCGTATTTCTCGGTCAACGGCCCCCTGCTGTCGCGCAGCACCCTGTTCCGCCTGGAACCGCTGTCCGAAAAGGCCGTCCTGGCGCTGCTGCGCCGGGCCCTCGAGCGCGAGGACGCCCGCGCTCAGGACGAGGCGTTGGAGCTGCTGGCCCGCTTGGTCGAGGGAGATGCAAGGGCGGCTCTCAACGGCCTCGAGGTGGCCCTTGCCTTAGCCGAGGCGGACGAGCGCCACGAGGTGGTTGTCGCCGACATCGAAGCGGCCCGCAGTACCCGCGCCGTGCGCTACGGCGAGGACGAGCATTATGACATCATCAGCGCCTTCATAAAGAGCATCAGGGGCTCTGACGCCGACGCCGGGCTGTACTGGCTGGCGCGCATGCTCGAAGCGGGCGAGGACGCCCGTTTCATCGCCCGGCGCCTAGTCATCCTGGCCAGCGAGGACGTGGGCATGGCCGACCCTCGTTCACTGCTGGTGGCCGACGCCGCCGCCCGGGCCGTCGAGTTCGTGGGCTTGCCCGAGGCGCAGCTCAACCTGGCCCACGCCGTAGTCCACCTGGCCAACGCGCCGAAGTCCAACTCGGTCACGGCCGCCCTCGGCCGGGCCCGGGAGGACGTCGCCGCGCAGGCCGCCGGCGCCGTGCCCAGGCACCTGCGCGACGCTCATTACCCCGGCGCGGCCCGCCTCGGCCACGGGCAGGGCTACGTCTACCCCCACGACGAGCCCGGCGGTTGGGTGGCCCAGCAGTACCGGCCCGACCACCTCGAGGGGCGCTCCTATTGGGAGCCCACCGGGCGGGGCGAGGACGTTCGCCGGGAGGCCGGCGGCGGTGCTGGTGGCGCTCAGTAAGCTGGCACGGCGATGCACCTTCCCCTGTTGGCGGCCACCGACGTCGTAGCCGTCGGCGTGACCGTGGTCGCCACGCTGGTCGTGGTGGCCCTGTTGGCGGCTGTCGCCTCTCTGCTACGTGCGGTGCGTGAGCTGCGCCACCAAGCGGACTACCTGCGCCGGGAGGCGGGCGAGCTGCTGGACGAGCTCGGCGCCACAGTTCGCGAAGCGGGCCTGGAGGTCGAACGGGTCGAGCGCATGGTCGGCAGCGCAGAGGCTATCAGCGACGCCGTCGGCTCGGCCTCCCGTCTGGTGGGTGGGGCCGTAGCCTCCCCCTTCATCAAGCTCGTAGCGCTGGGGTCCGGGGTGGCCCGGGGCCTTCGGTTGGTCAAGGGCGCGGCCCCGACGGAGCTGGTGCCCGCGGGCCGGGACGGCGGTCGCCGGCGCAATCGGGCCCGCGGCCAGATCGGCAGGAGCCAGGCCGGCAGGAGCGCAACAGGCAGGAGCGCGGCAAGCAGGAGCGCGGCAAGCGAGGGCAAGGCCTTGCCCGTCCGGTCGAGCACGCGGTCTGACCCGGGCCCGGGGCTGAGAAGGTTGGCGGCCGGCGAAGGGGCACCCCGCTGATGTTCAAGCGGTTGACGTGGATGGGGGCTGGGCTGGTGACCGGGTTTGTAGCGTCCAAATGGGTCGAGCGCAAGGCTCGGCGCCGCTTGGCTCGTTACTTCCCCTCCCGTCACCTCCCGTCGCGTTACCTCCCGTCCGGACAACCGTTGAACGCCGGGGCTGAGCTCGCCGACAAGGCTCGGGAACTTGCCGTTGCCAAGATCGCCGACCTGCGCACCGCCGTCGATGAGGGGCGCAGCACTATGGTCGCCCGGGAAGCCGAGCTGCGCCGGCAGTGGAAGCTGGCCGAGCCCGGGGAGCAGCGGTATGGAGGCAAAGCAGATGGAGCCTGGGCCAAACAACGCAGTGGCCGGTAAGCGGGTCGTCGTTACCGGCGGCACCAATGGGATCGGCTTGGCGGCAGCCGAGGCTCTCGCCGCCCGGGGCGCCAACCTGGCCCTGGTGGCACGGGACAAGGACCGAGGGGAGGCGGCGGCCGCCCGCGCCCGCGCCGCGAGCTCTGGGGGGGTGGTCGACGTGGTGGTGGCCGACCTCAGCTCGCAGGCCGACGTCCGCCGGCTGGCGGCGGAGATCGGCTCACGCTACGACCGCGTAGATATCCTCGTGAACAACGCCGGGGCGCTTTTTGCCTCCCGGCAATTGACCGTGGACGGCATCGAAAAGACGTGGGCCGTGAACCATCTGGCGCCGTTCCTGTTGACGGCGCTGTTATCGGAGAAACTGCGCCTTTCGGCTCCTGCCCGGGTCATAACGACGGCGTCGGACGCGGCCAAAAATGCCCAGATCCCCTTCGATGACCCCGACGGTGCCGGCGCCTACAGCCATGGGGTCGGTTCGGGGCGCGGGTTCCGCCGCTATGGCCAAACAAAACTGGCCAACATCGTGTTCACGTCCGAACTGGCCCGGCGCCTACAGGGCTCGGGCGTCACTGCTTACAGTTTCCATCCCGGGACCGTTGCCACCAAGTTCAACCACAACAATGGGGCTTTGATGAACCTGGCCATGATGATCATAAAGCCGTTCTCCCGTTCTCCTGCCAAGGGCGCCGAGACGCTGGTATGGCTGGCCGAGGCGCCCGGTGCCGTACTGGAAAGTGGTGGCTTCTACTTCGACAGAAAGAAGGTCCCGGTGCCGGCCGGCGCCGCCGTGGAGGGCGTCGGGGCGCGGCTTTGGGAGCTGAGCGAAAACCAGGTGGAGGGTACGGCTGCCTCGAGAGCCGGTTAGACCAGGCCCCAGTAGAGCAGGCCCCGGCTTAGGTGGGCAGATAACGGGTAGGTATTCCGTCGTGGGGTACGACGCGGCCAACTTCTGGCGGGCCCGCGTCGCGGCTGGGGGCCCGAGGCACAGCCGGCGGTGGCCCCGCTTGAGCTTCCGGTGCACAAGGTAGCGATGATCACGCAAGCGCTTGGGCCATGTTTGGCACCGGTTGAGCCGGGCTAGCCAAAATCCTCAGAAAAAGTTACCGCAAGCGCTTGCGCAGCGTTGGGCCGTTGGCTACCATCGCCCTTCGGGGTGCCCGGCTCGGGGAGGGCTGGGCTTAGGGGGAGCCAACCGGGGAGGGGTGGGATGACCAAGGCGACTATTGAGGAGGTAGCCAGCTTGGCCGGCGTTTCCCCTTCGAGCGTGTCCCGGTCCCTGCGTGATGCCGGTGGCGTGTCGGCCAAGACGACAGAGCGCGTCAGAGCCGCCGCCGAACAGCTTGGCTATAGCGTTTCGCCGGCCGCCTCTCGCCTGGCTACGGGGCGCACGGGCACGGTGGCCATAGTGATGCCCAACCTGACTAGGTGGTTTTTTGCCGAACTGCTCGGCGGGGTCGAGCAGGTGGTGCGCGAAGCCGGGCTCGACCTGTTGGTCCACCATTTGGGCGATACCGAGACCCGTCAGGGCTACTTCTCCTCCGGCCTCCTGCGCAAGCGGGTCGATGGCGTGCTGCTGGTCACGTTGGCTCTGACCGACCCCGAGGTCGACGCCGTGAGGGCGCTCGACGTCCCGGTGTGCATGGTAGGGACGGACGTAGAGGGCTTTTCCAGCATCCGGATCGACGACGTGGAAGCCGCCGCCACCGCCGTCCGCCACCTCTTGAACCTGGGCCACAGACGGATCGGGCTGATATCGGGTGCCCCCGACGAGCCCATGCACTTCACGGTGCCCGTGCACCGTCGTGTCGGTTACCGCGTCGCGTTAGAAACGGCCGGTGTCCCCCCTGACCTGGATCTGGAAGTGCACGGGGACTTCACCATCGGGGGCGGTGACGACGCCACTGTCCAGCTACTCGGCCGCAGCCGGCTGCCCACGGCCATCTTCGCCGAATCCGATGAGATGGCCTTCGGCGCCCTGCGGGCACTGCGGCGCGTGGGCCTTCGGGTACCGGCCGACATTTCCCTGGTCGGCTTCGACGACCACCCCATGGCCGAATATTTCGATCTCACCACAATCTCCCAAGACGTCCGCGACCAGGGCCGCCAGATCGCCGAGCAGCTCATTCGCGCTGTGTCCCGGCCTGGCGACGTGCCCGCGAAACAGCTCCGGGCCCCTACCCGGCTGGTCGTGCGGGGCACGACCGCGGTACTCGGGCCCGAGCACCCGTGGTCGCCGGCACCCGGCCGGGCCCGCGGCGACCGCGTGGCCACGGACAAGAACGGCGGAGAAAGGGACGGCCCCTCCAAGGGCCGCACCAGGCTCCTACCCCGCGCCCTCTCCTCACAGCCGGCGAGGGACAAGAAAGAAAGGAGAAGCCAGCACCCGCTGGCAACGTAAACGTCCGTCAGGGCGACCCCGTAGCCCCCGAACAGCATTGGATTTGAGACACCAAATGAAAGGAGAAAGGCAAAATAATGAAGCCTTTGCTAATGAAGAGCCCAGCTAGGCGTAAGGGCGCGCCGCGCAGGACCACCGGTTCCCGGATCCTGGCAACATCTGCTATCGCCATGAGCGTGGCCGCCTTCGCCGCCGCACCCACCGCCTCGGCCACCGCCAAGAACGCTTCGTCCGTGACCACCATCACCTGGTGGGCCAGCCCCATATCGACCAGCGGGCCGGACCTGCGCAAGGTACTGATCGCCGACTTCGAAAAGGCCTATCCCAACATTAAGGTCAACCTGCAGACAGCTCCCACCGACACCGACACCAACCGGGCCGACCTCGTGACCACCATCTCCGGTGGCGCCAACACGCCTGACGTGTTCATGGGCGACGTCATCTGGCCCGGTCAGTTCGGGGCCCACTCTTTGGCCCTTTCGCTCACCAAGGTCATGCCCAAGAGCTTCTTCTCTCGCTTCGCCTCCGGCTTGGTGGCTGGTGCCACCTACAACGGGCAGGTTTACGGGGCGCCCTTCTTCCAGGACCAGGGCTTCCTCTACTACCGCACCGACCTGTTGAAGGCGGCCGGCATGGCCGTGCCCACGACGTGGCAGCAGCTGCAGACAGACGCCGTCACCCTGGTCAAAGCCAATAAGGTCAAGTACGGCTTCGTGTGGGAAGGCGACGCCTACGAGGGCGGCACCTGCGACTTCATGGAGTACTACGCCGACACCGGCGGCCAAGTGCTCAACGCCAGCGACAGCGCCTCGGTGCTGAACGTCGCCGACGTGACCAAGGTCCTCACCTTCATGCGCGGCTTGGTCACTTCGGGAGCCTCGCCCCAGGCGGTGGACACGTTCCAAGAGCCCGAAGCGGCCGCCGCCTTCCAAGACGGGGACGCCGCCTTCATACGCAACTGGGATTACCAGTACGCGGCCGCCCAGGCCAAGGGCTCTGACGTTATTGGCAAAGTGGGAGTTGCCCCGCTACCGACCTTTACCGGTGGCGAGGCGTACCCGGGCTACTCCAACATCGGGGGCTGGAACCTCTACATCAACCCCCATTCGAAGAGCGTCAGCGCTGACACCGCCTTCATCAACTACATGACAGGGACAGCAGCCGAGACAGTTATGGCTACCCAGTTCTCGGAGATCCCCACTAACGCCGCCGTGCGGGCCAACCCCGCCGTAGCGCGGCTCAACCCCCCCTTCGCCGTCTTGGCCAAGACGAGGCTCGTCCCCCGCCCGGCGCAGAACCCCAACTACCCTAAGATTTCCCAAGCCATCTACACCAATATGAACTCGGCCCTGGCCGGATCGACCAGCCCGAGCAAGGCAGCCAGCGACATGGCCAGCCAATTGTCAGCCGCTCTCGGCTCGAGCGGCCTGTAAAACAACAGGTGAGGGCCGCCGGTGGCCTCAGTGCCACCGGCGGCCCTCCCGCCACGCCGAGGAGGACATATTGGCACCTACCGAGATAGCGCCTGGCCCGCCGGCCACGCTCCCCGGGCCCCCACGGGTGAGCCACGAGGACTTGATCCGCCGCAACCTGGCTCGCCTGGGCTGGGGCTTTTCTGCCCCGGCCTTGATTGTGATCGCGGCCTTTACGATTTTCCCCATTCTTTTTTCCATCATCGTCTCGTTCGAGAAGGTGAACGTCTCCGGTTCGGGCTTCAGCTTCAGCGGCCTTACCGCGTCCAATTACTCCATCGTCATAAAAGCCGCCCTGTGGCACCACGCTTTGTGGTTTACCACCCTCTACACGGTGGTGACGGTGCTGTCTGAGATCGTCCTCGGCACGCTCTTCGCCCTGGTGCTGGAACGGCTCACCGGCGGACGCGGGCCGATGATGGCCCTTTTGCTCATACCCTGGTCGTTGATCACGGTGGTCTCCGCCGAGCTGTGGGGGTACATCTACAACTCCAGCTACGGCCTGCTGGAAGGCCTCTTCCCCAACGTGCTGGGGCACCCGTTTTCGGCCACCATCGCTCTTATGGTGGCCGACATCTGGAAGACCACCCCGTTTGTGACCATAATCGTTCTCGCCGGACTGGTCATGATCCCTACCGAGCTGTTTGAGGCCTCTGAGGTCGACGGGGCCGGCGGGTGGAAGACCTTCTGGCGCGTAACCTTGCCGCTGCTGCGCCCGACGCTCGGCATCGCCGTGTTGTTCCGGGTCCTACAGGCGTTCGGTTTGTTCGACCTCCCGTACGTGCTCACCACCGGAGGCCCGGGCACCTCCACCGAGTCCCTGGCCATGCTGGCCTATAACACCATGTTCACCGACTTGGACTTCGGTCCGGGGACGGCCGTGGCCACCAGCACCGCTTTGATCGTGTTGGTGATGTCCTTGGTGTTCCTGCGGGTCTTCAAGGCCCAGGTAGGAAAGGAGACGCCCAATGCGTAACCGCACCCGTCATGGTTGGAGGCGCTGGGTCAACTGGGTTAACTTCTTTTCCCTCCTGATCGCCCTGTTCGTGCTCCTGCCCATGTACTGGCTGGTGGCCTCGAGCTTCAAGACGACCGCCAGCGTGGGGTCGAGCCCGCCGCAGTACTTCCCGATCCCGGTCACTACGTCCAATTATCAAGTCGCCTTCGGCGACTACACGTTCGGCCGCTACATCCTCAACTCCCTCATAGTTGCCTGCTGCGCCACCACCCTCGTGCTCGTCCTGGGCATCCTGGCCGGTTACGCGTTGGGGCGCCTACCAGTGCGGGGCAAGTACCCGATGATGGTCACCCTGCTCATGATCTCGGTGTTCCCCCAGATCGCCGTGATCGCCCCGCTTTACCTGATCATGCGTGACCTGGGTTGGCTCAACAGCTACGAGGCGCTCATCTTTCCGTACACCGCCTTCAACCTTCCCTTCGCCATATGGATCCTGCGTAATTACTTCCTCGGGATCTCGATGTCGATGGAGGAGAGCGCCCGCGTCGATGGGGCGGGACCGGTCCGCACATTAGTGTCGGTAATCGTCCCCCAGGTGAAACCGGGCATCTTTACGGCCGGTGTGTTCACTTTCACCGCCTGCTGGACGGAGTTCTTGATGGCGTTGTCGTTCAACATCGAGAACAACTTCCGCACCATCCCGGTGGGGATCGCCACGTTCGGGTCCCAGTTCACCGTTCCCTACGGCACAATATTTGCCGCCAGCGTGGTCGCCGTGGTACCCATCGCCATCCTGGTGCTCGTGTTCCGCAAGTCGGTCGTCTCCGGGCTGACCGCGGGAGCGGTAAAGGGATGAACTGTTCCGCTATCGTCTACGAGCCCGGCCTCGGGCTCGTAGACGATAGCGGCCCCGGGTACCTGCTGGGATGACGGCCCGTTAACTGACAAGCTGTGACCAAAGAGACCTTGACCGACAATGAAATCGACGCCCGGGCCAAGGATTGGCACGACGACCTCGCCTCTGCTTTGGCCGGCCTGTACCCGCAACAGGCACGGGCCGTTCATACGGCCGTGGTGGCCCGGGCCACCGCCTCCGCCCGTGCCCGTGGCGCGGCCCTGGTTGCCCTCGACCGCCGTCGCGAACGGGACCCCGAGTGGTACCTGCGACCGGGTCGGGTGGGTTACGCCGCCTATGCCAACCGTTTCGGAGGAGACCTACAAGGTATTGGCCGGCGCATCGGTTACCTGCGCGAGCTGGGTGTTGATGTCCTGCACCTGATGTCGGTACTTCACAGCAGGGCCGGTGACAGCGACGGTGGCTACGCCATAGACGACTACCGCAACCCTGATCCCCGTCTGGGCACCCTGGCCGACCTCGAAGGACTGATCGGTTCCCTGCATGACGCCGGCATCAGCACCTGTCTCGACCTGGTCATGAACCACACCAGCTCCGAGCACCAGTGGGCGGTCCAGGCCCGCCTGGGATCCGCCTACCACCGTGGCCTGTACCTGGCCTTCGCCGACCGCACCGTGCCCGATGCCTACGAAGCGACCCTGCCCGAGGTCTTCCCCACAATGTCGCCGGGCAACTTCACCTGGGTGGAGGAGATGCAGGCGTGGGTGTGGACAACATTCAGGGACTTCCAGTGGGATCTCAACTGGGCCAACCCGGATGTCCTGCTGGAAATGACCGACGTCCTGCTGCACCTGGCCAACTTGGGCGTAGACATCATCCGGCTCGACGCCGTGGCATTTACATGGAAGCGCCTGGGCACTAACTGCCAGAACCAACCCGAGGCCCACCTGATCGCCCAGGCGCTGCGAGCCGCGCTGGGGATCGCCGCCCCGGCCAGCATCCTGCTGGCCGAAGCCATCGTCGGCCCGGACGACCTGGTCCCTTACCTGGGCGAGCATGAACGCCAGCGGCGCGAGTGCCAGCTGGCTTACCACAACCAGCTCATGGTGCAGGGATGGTCCATGCTCGCCAGCCGCGACTCCACCCTGGCCACGACCGCTCTGGCCCGGCTACCCCAACCGCCTCCAGGGACGACGTGGCTCACATACGTGCGTTGCCACGACGACATCGGCTGGGCCGTTTCCGACCGGGACGCGGCCGCCGTGGGCTTGGACGGCGCCGCTCACCGCCGCTTCCTGGCTGAGTTTTACCGGGGCGATTTCCCCCTGTCGTTCGGTCGCGGTACCGCCTTCTCAGCCAACCCCCAGACCGGTGACGAGCGTACCTGCGGCATGGCCTCCACCCTCAGTGGCGTCGCCGCCGGGTTGGAGGCGGGTGATGACGTACAGGTCGACAACGGCATCGCTCGCCTGTTGTTGCTTTACGCTCTCGCCTTCGGTTTCGGAGGGGTGCCCATGATCTACATGGGCGACGAGCTCGGGCTCGGGGATGACAAGAGGCATCAGCTCGACCCGCAGCGTGCCGGTGACAGCCGTTGGAACCACCGCCCGGCGATGGACGAGGACCGGGTGGCCGAGCGCCATGACATCCAAACCGTGGCCGGGGCCGTATGGGCCGGCTTCCGCCGCCTGGCCATCGCCCGCAAGTCGTGCCGGGCCTTGCACGGCAGCGGCACGGTCGAGGTCATTGACAGCGGCGACCGGCGGGTGTTCGCCTGGGCTCGCCGTCACCCCCGTTTCGGTCCCTTGCTGGGGCTGGCGAACGTCTCCGATCAAACCGTCTACGCCGCACCAGCCCTCCTCGGCGTCCTGGACCTGGGGCCGGTCGTCGACCTGCTCGACCCCCAAGCAGAACACCTGTTGACGCTGGGCCCGTTTTGTGTGCGCTGGCTCAGCGGCGACCGGTCGTACCGTACATCGCCGGCCCCCCTTTAGAGGTCCTGCCAGTACTAAAGAAGCGAGCCTACGCGGCTGGCGGTGTACTCGAAGGCTTGTTCCTGGGCACGGTTAGACCTAGGCCCAGTTGGCGCCGGCGGACTGGTGGGAAAGCTGGACGACGTACCAGGTGTGGGCGGTACCTTCGCCCTTCACGGTGCCCGCGCTGTCGTGACTGAACGTGTACAGAGGTTTGCCGTGCCAGGTGACCTGGCGTCCGCTCGGCCCTGAGACCGTCCCTAGACCGCTTATGTCACTGCTCAGTTGAGCCATGGCCTCGCCCGTGGGGAGAATAAAAGGAGGCCAGGTGACGAGGCAGGCACCCGTGCACGCCCAGTGCGACGAGTCGTCAGCCTTGTTGAAATACAGGGCCAGGCCTTTTTGGTCCACCAGGATCTTGCCGTACTTGTGGGCCGTGGTCGTCTTCACGAGGACCTTGGCCCCGATCTCGGCCGGGCGGCGACCAAGCGGCGCCGCGCCGGCGGGCGCCGGAGCCGCGGTCAGAGCCAGCGCCGCGGTGGCGACCAGCGCGGCAGTGGCAACACGCCCGGCGGTGACGGCCATTGCCGTCACCGTGCCCGGCGCGGCCGTGACGGGTGTCGTACGTTTCATGCGTGGCTCCTTTGCCGACCATTATTCTCTCGCCGCCAGGGCAGGCTAAGGCGCCGACAATCCATTCCGGCCGCCGCCACGTACCCCGTACGTGAGCCGAAAAGACATCGGTGAGGCCGGTGCGTCCGACGAGGCCCTCTTGGCGGGGATGGGCGTGGGCGACGAACGCGCCGGCGTGGCCTTTGTCCGCCGTTACCAGCGACGGGTTTTCGGCCTGGCCCTGAGCATGGTGGGCGATGCCGCCCTGGCTGAGGACATCGCCCAGGAGGCCTTCCTGCGGGCCTGGCGCCACGCCCTGGTGTTCGACCGCCGCCGAGCCTCGGTCGGCACCTGGATCCTCACCATCACCCGCAACCTGGCCGTCGACGCCCTCCGCCTGCGACGCCCGGTGGTGACCGACCCGGCCGACTCGATGTGGGCCAGCCTGGCCGCCGGCGCCGCCTCGCCCGAGGACAGGGCCGAGACGTCCGACCTGCAGGGGCGCATCTCGAGGTCCCTGGCCTCGCTGCCGCCCGAGCAGGGCCGGGCGCTGGTGCTGGCGGCCGTGTACGGCTACACCGCGGTCGAGATCAGCCGGGTCGAGTCCGTCCCCCTCGGTACGGCGAAGACCCGTGTCCGGCGGGGCCTGCAGAAGCTGCGGGCCTCGGAATCGGTCCGCGAGCTGGCCACGGGCGCCCAGGACATGACGCGTACCCAGGACGGTACGGGTTCGCGGGACGTTACGGGTTCGCGGGACGTTACGGGTTCGCGGGACGTTACGGGCAGCCGCTCGGTGCGGCCCATCGACCTGAGGGGGCCCGACGACGTGGCGAAGGGCGGTCCACGGCCGTGAAGGACCATGCCGACGGGTACCCCGACGACGCTGGGGACGACGTGGGGGCAGTGCCCGGTCAAGGGTTGCCGCCGGCGTGCGCCGCCGTCGACCCCGACCTGGCCGAACTGGCGCTCGGTGCCCTCACCGGCAAGGACAGGGTGGCTGCTCTAGCCCACCTGGAGGAGTGCGCCCGGTGCTCCGCCGAAGTGGACGAGCTCGCCGCGGCCGCCGACCAGCTGCTCCATCTTGCCCCCGCCGTCGAGCCCCCGGTCGGCTTCGAGGCACGCGTCTTCGAACGCCTGGGGCTGCGCCCCGGGCCCGTGGGCTGGCGGTCGTGGTCCATTTGGAGGCCCAAGCTTGGCCTTGCCATAGCGGCGGCCGCCGTCGTGGTGGCGTTCGGGTTCGGGGCTTTGCTCGGTTACGGGACGAGCGGCGGGAGCCGGGCCCGTTCTCCCGCGGCGATCGCCGCCGGCCAGCCCCTCCACGTCGCCGCCCTGTACGCCAGGGGCCGGGCCGTCGGGCGGGTGATGGTCTACGCCGGCAACCCGACGTGGCTCTTCATGTACATGGACGATGCCAGCTGGGAGGGGACCCTGCGCTGCGAGGTCGTCCTCGACCAGGGCCCTCCCGTGGTACTGGGGCAGTTCTGGCTGTCGGGGGGCAAAGGAGCGTGGGCGGCCAGTGTGGCCCAGCCCGCCGGGCGCCTGAGCCAGGCCCGGGTCGTCGGGCCCACCGGCAAGGTCCTGGCCTCGGCCAACCTTTCCTGAGGGGGCGGCGCGCGCCCCCGAGTTCCGGTCGGGGCCGGCCCGGGCAGTAACCTTGAGGGGTATGGATGCCAACGGGCTTCGTCGCGCCTTTGTGGACTTCTTCGTGGCGCGCGGCCACACTGAGGTCCCCTCGGCCGGGCTCGTACCGCACCACCCGCGGGCGCCCCTGTTCACCAATGCGGGCATGAACCAGTTCATCCCCTACTTCCTGGGCGAGGAGATCCCCCCCTACCGCCGTGCCGTCAGCTCGCAAAAGTGCGTGCGGGTGCGGGGCAAGCACGACGACATCGAACAGGTCGGCCGTACGCCCAAGCACGCCACGTTTTTCGAGATGCTGGGGAACTTCAGTTTCGGGGACTATTTCAAGCAGGACGCGATTGTCTGGGGCTGGGAACTGCTGACCGAGGTGCTGGGCCTCGATGGTGACCGCCTGTGGGTGACGGTCTTCGACGACGACGACGAGGCGGCCGATATTTGGGTGGACGTGGTGGGCGTCCCCCGCGGCCGCATACAGCGGACCGGTGAGGACAATTTCTGGGAAATGGGTGACACCGGCCCATGCGGACCGTGCTCGGAGCTGCATTTTGACCGGGGCCCGGAATGGGGCGCCGGCGGCGGGCCGGTCGGGGGCGGTGAGGCGCGCTTCGTCGAATTGTGGAACCTCGTTTTCCAGACTTATGACCGTCAGCCCTCCGGCGAGCTCGTACCCCTCCCCAAGCCCTGCATCGACACCGGCGCCGGTTTCGAGCGCATGCTGACGGTCCTGCAGGACGTCCCTTCTCTGTGGGAAACCGACGTGTTGCGGCCGCTCGTTGCCCGCGCCGAGCAACTGACGGGCCGGCGCTACGGCGACGACCCCGAGGTCGACGTGGCCCTGCGGGTGTTGGCCGACCATGCCCGGACGTTTTCGTTCATGATCTCCGACGGGGTGTTCCCCTCCAACGAGGACCGCGGTTACGTGTTGCGCCGGATAATACGACGGGCCGTCCTGCGGGCGAACCTGTTGGGTACGACGAGGCCCGTGTGCCCGGGCTTGGTGGAGGCCGTTGTGGAGGTCATGGGCGAGGCCTATCCCGACCTGGCTGCCAACGCCGATTTTGTCTCCGGGGTGGCGGCGCGCGAAGAGGAGCGCTTCCGGGCGAGCCTGCGCTCGGGCATGGCCCTGCTCGAAGCCGAGCTCGCCGAGGGCGGGGTGATCGGGGGCGAGACCGCCTTCAAGTTGCACGATACCCACGGTTTTCCTATCGAACTTACGAGGGAGATCGCCGCCGGGAGAGGGGCCGGGGTGGACGACGAAAGCTTCGGCTTGGCCATGCAGCGCCAGCGCGAGCAGTCCCGCGAGGCGGGCAGGGGCAAACCGGGCAGCGACCAGGCCAACCTCCCTGCTTACCGTGAGATCGTGGAGCAGTTCGGCCCCACGGTGTTCACGGGGTACACCGGCCTGGAGGGCCGGGCGCGTGTGCTGGCCGTGCTGGAGGGCGACAAAAAGGGCGCGCTGGAGATATTTGTCGACCGCACACCGTTTTATGCCGAGTCGGGTGGGCAGGTCGGCGATACGGGGACGATTTCTACCTCCACCGGGTCCGCTCTCGTCATCGAGACCACCGCCGCTCTCCCCGGCCTCCACCGGCACGTGGCCGTCATCGACGAGGGCCATATCACCGCCGGCCAGGAGGCCGAGGTCGCCGTGGACTTCGAGCGCCGGGCGGCTATCCGGCGCAACCACACCGGCACCCACTTGTTGCACTGGGCGCTACGGGAGGTCCTGGGCACCCACGTGAAGCAGCAGGGATCGCTCGTGGCCCCCGACCGCCTGCGCTTCGACTTCACCCACTACGCCCCCGTGACCCGGGCCGAGATGGACAAGATCGAGGACCTGGTGAACACGCAGATCCTGGGCGACATGGAGGTCGTGACCGAGGAGCTGCCCCGGACCGAGGCGGAGGCCAAGGGAGCCATCGCCTTCTTCGGGGACAAGTACGGCGAGCGGGTGCGGGTGGTGCACGCCGGCGGGCGCTCGGTCGAGCTGTGCGGGGGTACGCACGTCGAAAGGCTGGGCATGATCGGCCCGGTCGAGGTCGTCTCGGAGAGCTCGATCGGTTCCAACCTGCGCCGGGTGGAGGCCCTGACCGGTACCGCCACGTTGCAACGGCTACGGGCCAACGAAGAGCGCCTGGCTCATGCGGCGGGCCTGTTGAAGGCGACGCCCGAGGAACTGGGCGCGGCCATAGAACGTCGCCTGGCGGAGCTGCGAGAGCTCCAGGACCAGCTGAAGGCCACGCGCCAAGCCGGTGCCGCGGGGGAGGCGGCCGGCCTGGCGGCCAAAGCCGTCGACGGCACCGTCGTCGCCCGTCGGGACGGGCTGGACGCCGACGCGCTCCGCCAACTGGCGCAGGCGGTGCTGGGCCGGCCGGGGGCCCGGGCGGTGGTGCTCGGGGGCAGCCCCGAAGCAGGCAAGGTGGCTCTGGTGGCTGCGGTCGAAAAGGGCTTCGCGGTACCGGCACCGGAGCTCGTGTCCGGTGCGGCCCGGCTGGTGGGCGGGGGCGGGGGCGGTCGCAACCCCGAACTGGCCCTGGCCGGGGGCCGCGATGTCACTCGCCTGGACGAGGCTCTGGAGACGGTGAGGGCCCGGTTACAAGGGCCGGCCGCTCCGGGCGGAGGTAGCTGAGTGGACCGCGCCATCGAAGAGACCACGGCCGGCGAACGGCGGGCAACGACGGGGCGTGTGCTCGGCATCGACCTCGGGAGCCAGCGCATCGGCGTGGCCGTCTCCGATGACGGCCGACGCGTGGCCAGTGCCCTGACCGTGCTGAACAGGGCAGAGTCGCACGGCCAGGACCACGGGCGGTTGGCGGCCGTCATCGCCGAGACGGGTGCCGCCATGGTGGTCGTCGGCCTGCCGTTGTCGCTGTCTGGCGAGGCCGGACCGGCTGCCAGGGCCGTGATGGCCGAGGTGACCGAGATGCGTGACGTCCTGGACGTGCCCGTCGAATGCTGCGACGAGCGCTACAGCACGGTCATCGCCGGCCGCGCCTTGGCCGCCGGTGGTCGTCGGCCCGCCGCCCGCCGGGCGGTCGTCGACAAGGTGGCGGCGGCCGCCATCCTCCAGACGTGGCTCGACCGCCAGCGGGACTGGCCGTGGCCGCAAGCAGGTCCGGCCACCCCGGCTCAGTGAGCCAGGGCGACCCACTGGGGGGCCCCACGCCAAGTCCAGGGCCTTCCGGCCCGGAGACGGCCCCAGAGGTGGCACCGGGGACGCGAGCGTCGGAGCGGGACGTTGACGGCCGCCGTGACGAGCTCGCACAGGGGGCCGGGCCGCCCGAAGACGGCGAAGATGGGGAAAATGACGAAGGTCCGGAAAATGACGAAGGCTACGCGCCCCTAGGACCGGGCCATGAGCCTGAAGAAGAGGTCTACCAGCCGGAGGGCTTCGACCTCGCGGGCTACAGCCCCGCGGACGGCTGGGGCCCGCTGGCCGGGTACGAGGAGGCTGGGGGGTACGAGGGGGAGGGAGAGTACGAGGGGGAGGGAGAGTACGAGGACCTGGGCCCCGAAGGAGCGGGCGCCGAGGGGTACGTGGCCGAGGGTGAGTACAGCACGAGCTACGACGAGGAGGGCGGCGGGCCGGGCACTGAAGACCTGGGTGCCCCCGCTGTCGTGGTGGCGCGACGACGCCACCGGGTGCTCAAAGTGGTGGGGGCCGTGGTGGTGGTGCTGGTCGTCGCCGGCATCCTCGGGTTCGTCCACATCAGCAACGAGGTGAACCCGCCCGGCAAACCGGGACGCACGGTCACGGTCATAGTGCCGGCGGGCGCCTCGACCATGCAGATCGCCGACCTGCTGGCCAAGGCGGGCGTGATCCACGGCCCGACCGTGTTCGAGGTGTACTTGAAGATCGAAGCCGCCGGCTCCTTGCTGGCGGGCACTTACCACCTGGCTACGAACGAGCCCTACTCGAGGGCGGCGGCGGCGCTGGAGAACGGCCCGGTGCTGGTGGTCGAGCCGCTCATCGTGCCCGAGGGGTACACGGTCCGCCAGATGGCGGCGGCCCTCGGCCGGCTCCGGGGGATAGGCGTGTCGTCCGCGGGGTTCGAGACCGCGGCTACGAGCGGCCAGGTGCGCTCGCCCTACGAGCCGGCGACGACCAACAACCTGGAGGGGCTGCTCTTCCCGGCCACCTACCCGGTACGCCAAGGCGAGGCACCCGACGACTTGGTGCAGTACATGGTCGACACCTTCGACTCTCACGCCGCCCAGCTCGGGTTGGCGGCGGCGGCCAAGAGGCTTCATTACAGCCCCTACCAGATCGTGACCGTGGCTTCGATCGTCGAACGGGAGGCCAAGCTCGAAGTCGACCGGGGCCCGATCGCCTCGGTCATCTACAACCGCCTGGCCCGGGGCATGCCCATCGGGGCCGAGTCGACCCTGCTGTACGCGCTCGGGGACCCGCGGGGCAACGTCGACATAACCCAGCCCAACCCCTACAACACCCTGGTCAACAAGGGCCTGCCGCCGACCCCGATAGCCAACCCCGGCATACCCTCGCTCAAGGCGGCCATCGACCCACCGCGCACGAGCTACTTGTACTGGGTGGAGATAAACCCGGACGGCAAAATGGGCTACGCGTCCACCACCGCCGGGTTCCACCAGCTGCAGCGCGAGTGCCGCGTGGTGCACCTGTGCTGAGCAGCGCCGGGCGCCGGGCCCCGGCCCGGGTACGGCGGGGTAGGTGGCCGGCGGCCACCACCGTCGTGGCCGGGGTCATAGGCGACCCGGTCGACCATTCGCTTTCCCCCGTGCTGCACAACGCCGCCTTCGCCGAGCTGGGCCTGGACTGGGCCTACGTCGCCTTCCCCGTCCCCTCGGGGCGGGCGCGGGCGGCCGTGGCGTCCATGGTGGACCTCGGGATCAGAGGACTTTCGGTGACCATGCCCCACAAGACCGGCGCAGCCGAGGCGTGCCAGCGGCTGAGCCCGGTGGCGCAACGCCTGGGCGTGGTCAACACCGTCACCAACGTGGGTGGTGAACTGGTCGGCGACAGTACCGACGGGGCCGGCTTCGTCGACTCGCTGGCCGACCTCGGCTGGTCGCCGAAGGCCAAGCGCTGCCTCGTCCTCGGCTCCGGTGGGGCCGCCCGGGCGGTGGTCCTGGCCCTGGCCGAGGCCGGCGCCGCCTGCGTCGAAGTCGTGGGCCGCCGGCGCGACCAGGTCCTGGCCACCGTCGCCCTGGCCGGCAACGTGGGCGCCGAGGCGACGGTCAGCTCAGCCGAGGCCGCCGATCTCATCGTCAACGCCACTCCGGTGGGGATGGCGGGCGTCGGTACCGACCCGAAGAGCCTTCCTTTCGACCTGGTCGAGGCCACGCTGGGGCCGGGCCAACTGGTCACCGACCTGATTTACGCCCCTGCGACCACCCCGCTCATCGCCGCCGCCCGGGCCCGGGGTTCCAGTACGTGCAACGGGCTCGGCATGTTGATCCACCAGGCGGCTCGCCAGGTGAAGATCTGGACCGGCCGCGACGCCCCGGTAGAGGCGATGTCGGCCGCGGCCTTACGTGAGCTCGGCCACCGGGCCGGGCGGGGCCAGCTCGGCACTTTGCCCCACTTCGGCGCGGCGCCTCCGGCGCTCTAGGCGGGCCCCGCCCGAGGACCGAGCGCGTCTCAGGGCGAGCCGAGGCTCATGTTCGGGGCCGTACGGGCCGTAAACTGCTAAAGCCCTGGCCCACCGGCTTGGTCCTATGTCCCGGTCCGGCCGGCGGGGGTGCGTCAGGCGAGAAAACGAGTTTCTGTATTTGCCCGGTTTTCTCAACTCCGGGGGCGAAGATGCCGAAGTAGTCGCCATAGGAACCGGAGGTTGCCGTGTCGCTTGAAGGTACACTTGAGACAATTGCACTGCCAGATGTCCTGGCGCTTCTCTCCGTCACCGCCAAGACGGGAGAGCTCCGGATCGAGGCCATTGGTGGCGTGGGCAGCGTCTGGTTTGACGCTGGCGGTATTGCCGGCTTCGACGTCGGCAATCAACGGACGGCGGTGGACGCTCTGTTCGCCCTGCTCCGCTTGAAAGAGGGCAGTTTCAAGTTCCATACCGGCACTCGGCCCCTCAACGCCATGCCGCCTCAGGACGTGAGCCCGCTACTGGAAGAGGCCGAAGACCGCCTCGGCCAGTGGCCCGGGATCGCTGCCGCCGTCCCTGCGCTCGACTGCGAGCTCTTTCTTCAGAGCTCCGTGGACGGGACCGTCATGCTCCGCCCCGACCAATGGCAGCTGGTGGCGGCCATCGGGGGCGGCCACAACGTGGCCGCTGTGCTCGACGCCCGGGGCCTGGCCGAGTTCGACGGCTGCCGGGCGCTCAAGGAGCTCGTCGACCTTCGTCTCGTCCGGGTGGTAACGCCCCCGCCCGCTCCGGCCCCCGAGACGGTGCCGGAGCTGGTCGCGCCGGCGGTGCAGGACCTGGACCACGAAGCGTACGAGGACGAGGTCCAAGGCGAGGACGGACAAGTGGTCGCGGACGAGGTCGGAGGCACCCTTGAGGATGCCGTCCAAGGCGCCAGCACCTATGCCAACGCCGAGGCTGAGGCCGAGCCCGAAGAGGTTTACACGCCGCCTGAAGAGCCCTACACGCCTTACCCGATGGACGAGGTACTGGCCTCGGAGGAATGGGCGAGTACGCCCGGCCCTGAAGTCACGGACCTGTCCGAGATCTGGGACGACGAGACCGGCGACGTCATCCGCTCCAGCGATGTCCAAAACGGGAGCGATGGCGCTAGCGCGGAACCGGAACCTGAGGTTGTGGTGCCGGACCCGGTCAACCGGGGCCTGTTGCTCAAGTTCCTCGGCTCCGCCCGGAACTAGATCTCTGCGGGCTGGTTGCGTGCCACCGGGCGTCGGGGCGCGTCACCGGTGATATGGCGATGAAGACGCATGGTGCTCGTTCACGGGCGCCCCTCGGGCCTGAAAGGTCGCGCCTGACGATGGCTGTGCTCGATTTCCTTAATGTGGGGAGCGGACGTTCCGTTTTGGGCGTCGATTACCTCGTTGTCGAGTGCTCAGCCTCAATCCGAGCGGACCAAATGCCGACCATCAACGAGATGCTTGACGCGCGCTCGGGGGGAGGCCATGGACACAAGGGTGCGTGACAGGGATGGGGCCCTCTCCGAGGACGAGCAACTCGGCGTAGTCCTGGTCAAGAGCGGTATCATCAATATCGCTCAGCTGGGCGAGGCGCTGGGCCGGGCCAAAGAGCGCGGTTGCAACCTGGCCCGGGTGCTGATCGAAGACAAGCTCCTGACCGAGGAGCAGTTTGTCGCCACCTTGGCCGAACAACTCGGCCTCGAGTTCGTCGACCTCGCCACTTACCCGGTGGACCCTGCGGCCGCCCAGATGGTGACCGAAGCCCTGGCCCGGCGTTACCTGGCCGTCCCCATTGGTTGGTGGGAGGGACGGCTCATCGTGGCCATGGCGGACCCGTCCAACGTGTTCGCCATCGACGACATACGCACCTTGACCGGGGCGGAGGTGCGCCAGGTCGTCGCCACGGCCGAGGCGGTCACCGCCACCATAAACAAGTACCACCGCAGGGACAGCGAGGCGGAGCACATAAGCGCCGAGGCGTCCGCCAGCAGTGCGCCCGTGGAGGACGACCGCCTCTCGAACATCAAGGACGTCCGCGAGGACGCCCCCATCGTCCGGCTGGTCAACTTGCTGATCACTCAGGCCATTACCGACCGTGCTTCCGATATCCATGTGGAGCCGACAGGGAGGGACCTGCGCATCCGCTACCGGATCGACGGCGTCCTCCACGAGGTGATGCGCTCGCCGCGCAATATCCAAAACGGCATAATCAGCCGGCTGAAGGTCATGGCCGACATAAACATCGCCGAGCGCCGCATCCCCCAGGACGGTCGGATCACGACCGTAGTCGAGGGCCGGGCGGTGGACCTGCGGGTGGCGACGCTGCCGACGGTCCACGGCGAAAAGGTCGTGATGCGGATCCTGGACAACAGCACCGCCAACTTGAACCTGTCGGAGCTCGGGTTCCTGCCCCAGAACATGGAGAGGTACGAGGCCTCCTATACCAAGCCGTACGGGACCGTGCTCGTTACGGGGCCAACGGGCTCGGGCAAGACGACAACGCTGTACGCGACCCTCAACATCCTGAACCAGCCCACCAAGAACGTCATCACCGTCGAGGACCCGGTCGAGTACCAGCTCGAAGGCATAAACCAGATCCAGGTCCACACCAAGGCGGGGCTCACCTTTGCTTCAGCCCTGCGCACGATCCTGCGGGCCGACCCCGACATAATCCTGGTGGGCGAGATAAGAGACCGCGAGACGGCGGCAATCGCGGTTGAGGCCGCCTTGACGGGCCACCTTGTGCTCTCCACGCTCCATACCAATGACGCCTCCACCACCCCGAACCGGCTCATCGAAATGGGCGTCGAGCCGTTCCTGGTGGGCAGTGCCCTCGACTGCATCGTGGCCCAACGCCTGGCCCGGCGGCTGTGCGACCGCTGCAAGCAGGTCTACCCGGTCGAAAAGCACAAGCTGGCCTCGATGGGATGGGACGTGACCGGCATGGAGCTGCCCGAGCAGTTGTTCCGGGCCGTGGGTTGCCAGGTCTGCGGCAAGACCGGTTTCTCGGGGCGCTTTGCTGTTCACGAGGTGCTGACCGTCAACGAGGAAATCGAACGCATGATCGTGGAGCATGCCCATGCCGACGACATCCGCAAGGCGGCTATCGCCGACGGGATGGTCACCTTGCGCCACGCCGGTCTGCTGGGCGCAGCGGCCGGTGTTACCTCTCTGGACGAGGTGCTGAGGGTCATCGCCTAAGGCGGCTACCGGTCGACCTCAAGAAGAGGCCCCTAACAGCCGAAAAGAAAGCGATGCAGACTGCCTCGCGCAAAGTAGGCGAGTTCCTTGTGAACCGCAAGGTCCTCTCCAAGGACGTCCTCGAGTACGCGTTGCGGAAAGAGACCGATACAGGCGTGCCCCTGGCCAAAATACTCTCGGCTGAGGGGCTGGTCAGCGAGCGGGACCTGGTCGCGGCGGTGGCCGACCAGTTGGCCCTGCCCTTCTGGGACCCGACGACTACTCCCGTGTCACCTTTGGTGGACGGGGTGATCCCGGCCGACGTGGCCCGCAAGCACATGGTGGTGGGCCTGGCCCTCGAAGGCGACGCTTTGATGGTCGCCACCGACAACCCGATGGACGAGGCCACGCTGAACGTGGTCACCCAGGTGACGGGTTGGAGGGCACTGCCGTGCCTGGCCGCACGTTCTGACATCGTCGGCGCCTTGGCGGCCATGTACGGCCCCAGCCCGGCCACTTCCGCGGCAAGCTATTCAGGTAACAACGACGCGCCGGCCCAGCTGCACGTAAATACGATCCTGTCCAAGTTGGTAGAGGCGAAGGGGTCGGACCTACATCTCACCTCCGGGCTTCCTCCCATGATCCGTGTCGATGGGTCGTTGCGGCCACTGGAGGGCTTCGAGGTGCTCACAGCATCTAGGGTCCGGGACCTCGTTTACGAAATCCTGTCCCAGAAGGTCCGGGAGCGGTTCGAGAACAACCTGGAGCTCGACACGTCGCACGTAGTGCCAGGGGTAGGCCGGTTCCGGCTCAACGTCTTCCAACAGCGCGACGCGGTGGGCGCAGTCTTCCGTGCCATCCCCTTCGAGATCGTGTCCCTGGACGATCTCGGCCTGCCGCCGACCGTCCGACAGTTTGCCGACCTACCTCGCGGGCTCGTGCTCTGTACCGGCCCCACGGGCTCGGGCAAGTCGACCACGCTGGCCGCGCTCATAGACATCATCAACTCCACCAAGCCGTTGCACATCATGTCGGTCGAGGACCCCATCGAGTACCTGCACCACCACAAGAGAGCCGTGGTCAACCAGAGAGAGGTCGGGGAGGACACCAAGGGCTTTGCCGAGGCCCTCAAACACGTCCTGCGCCAAGACCCCGACGTCATACTCATCGGTGAAATGCGCGACCTCGAGACCATATCGACGGCATTGACAGCAGCCGAAACCGGTCACCTCGTCTTTGCCACATTGCACACTCAGGACGCGCCCCAGTCGATCGACCGCATGATCGACGTCTTCCCCGCTCACCAGCAGCAGCAAATCCGGACCCAGCTGGCCACCACCATCCAGGGCGTCGTGACCCAGCAGCTTCTGCCCCGCGCCGGAGGTCACGGCCGGATCGTAGCCTGTGAGGTCCTGGTGGCCACCCCCGCGGTGCGCAACCTTGTCCGGGAAGGCAAGACGCACCAGATATACAGCGCCATGCAGGCAGGCGGGAAGTACGGCATGCAGTCCATGGACCAGGCCCTGGCCCTGCTGGTGAAGAGCCGTGCCATCGACATGAACGTGGCCGAGGA
>Ga0182014_10000226_pt1 | contig 71220 bp, 66 predicted proteins | sample 612S2DmetaG_FD_120489 | JGI IMG/M metagenome (GOLD analysis project Ga0182014, IMG submission 120489) | Permafrost microbial communities from Stordalen Mire, Sweden - 612S2D metaG | ecosystem: Environmental > Terrestrial > Soil > Wetlands > Permafrost | place: Sweden: Stordalen | collected...
CTTCTTACTTCTGACTTTGCCTAGAACGAGATTTTGATACGAGGTTACTGGCATGAGGCTCGGATAATGCGCACGCGCTTTCAGCAGCAAATGGAGGACCTACGCGAGAAACTGCTCCGCATGGGCGGTCTCGCGGAACTGGCGGTGGATCGCGCTTGCCAGGCATACACGGAACGCGATCTCACGCGCTGCCAGTTGGTCCTCGAAAACGAGAGCCTGATCAACGCCGCCGAGCGCGAGATCGATGAAATGGCCTTCGACATCCTCGCCACGCAGCAACCGGCGGCGGTCGACCTGCGCTTCATTCTCGCGGTAACCAAGATCAACGCCGACCTCGAGCGCGTCGGCGATCAGGCCGTAAACATCGCCGAGCGCGTCATGGACATGATTGAATTGCCGGCCGCCGAGTTGCCCGTCGATATCCCGCGCATGGCCACGGCCGTGAGCGCCATGGTGCGGCGCGCCCTGGAGTCGTTCGTGGAGGGCAAAGCTGAACTCGCCCAAGCGGTGCTGGAAATGGATCACGTGGTCGATCGGATGCGCGACGAATCGTTTATCGTGCTCGTGCGAAAGATGAACGAAGAGCCGCAAGTGACTCAGCAGGCGCTAGATGCGCTCCTGGTTGCACGCAATCTCGAACGCGTTGCGGACCATGCCACCAACATTTCCGAGGATGTCATTTTCTGGGTTCTGGGAGCAGATGTCCGTCATCATGCCCATGCAGCGTCGGCCTCTCCAAGGCCAGAAAGAAGCGAGCCGTAGAGGCATTGGGTGATCGGGCCATCTAGCCATCTAAAGGTCAAGGGTTTCTGACGTTAGATCACCCGATGACCCGATATGCTGCGCTACACTGTTTGAATCCCATGAGCCAGAGAATCCGCGTTTTTGCCACCTGCGACATTGGAGGTGCTCTCAACCTTCTTCGCCACAAGGGATACGACCTGGAAGTCTATCCCCAGCCCGAAGCTCCGCCGAAAAGCTTGATCGTCGAAAAGGTGAAGTCGGGTGCAGATGGCCTGATCACCACGCTCCGCGATGAGATCGACGCCGAGGTTTTTGCCGCCGGAGAAGGCACGCTCAAAGTGATCGCGCAGTACGCCGTCGGATTCGACAACATCAATCGCGCGGATGCCAACCGATACAAAATTCCGTTCACCAATACCGCCGACGTCCTGACCGAAGCGACGGCGGAGTTTGCCTTCTTCCTGATGGGCGCGCTGGCCCGCAAACTCTGGTCCGCCGAATATGTGTTGCGCGAAAATCGCTGGAACTACTGGCATCCTTATCTGCCGTTTCTGGGCGACGAAGTTACCGGAAAGACGGTTGCTGTCATCGGCACCGGACGCATCGGCCTCGCCTTCATCAAGAAGTGTGCGGGCTTCGACATGAACATCCTGTGCTTCGATCCAGCTTACGAAAACCACGAATACATCAAGGCCATACAAGAAGTGAAGGACCTGCGCTTCCAGCGCGGTATCAGCCGCGAGCGCGCCACCATTCGTTACACCACTCTGCACGAGGCGTTGAGCGGCGCGGATTTCATCAGCCTGCACGTTCCGCTGCTGCGTGAGGGCGAGAGCGCCACGCCGACACATCACCTGATCAACGAAGCTACGCTGCGCATGATGAAGCCCACCGCCATGATCATCAACACCTCGCGCGGTCCGGTGGTGGATGAGGCCGCGCTGGCGCGCTCCTTGCGCGAGAACTGGATCGCAGGCGCGGCGCTCGATGTTTACGAAGAAGAGCCGCTGCCCGCCGATTCGCCGCTGCGCGATCCCGCCATCGCCGACCGCTGCCGCTTGCTTCCGCACTTCGCCAGCGCCGCGCGCATCACGCGCTTGTCGTCCGATCCCGATAAAGGCATGGCCGGGCGTTGCGTGCAGGGACTGATCGACGTGCTGGAAGGGAACTACGGCGGGGACCTTGCCAGGATGCCGTATGTGGTCAACAAGGAAGCGTTTGCAAAATAGAAATGCCGGAACGGGCGCGTATTGACGTGCCCTATCTCCTGCCTTGGAGAATGGCCGCGATCACGCGCGGGCTGCGGCGACCGTGGAGAACGGCAATTACCAGGAGGGGCCTTTCATCGGGTGCATAGGCGATGAGGTAGTCGTGCACCCTCCGAAAACGAAGCGGCCGTGAAGTGAGATCGGCTCGTTGGTGGCCCTGGCGAGGAAAGGGAACGAGCCTTCGAATCGCGTCTAGAATGTCCTCGCGGACGCGCCCGGCGGCGCGTGGGTTCTCCGCAGCGATGAACTCCCAGATACTGGTGATATCCGACGCCGCACCAGGGTGAAGTTCAAAGCCCTGGTCGGGAATCATTTCAAATTTCGCTTGGCGAGCAGTTCGTCCTCACGCCGGCGCAAGCTCTCAAAGAAAACTTCGCCGTCGAGAGGCTTAACTCGGCCGCTCTTGATCTCATCGTAGCGGCTATCGAGCAATTCGCGGACTTCGGCCACTTCCGCCAAGTATCCAGCCAGAGCATCTTCCACGAGATCGTCGGGGGCACGACCACTCTTGGAGGCCAGTTCGGTAAGGCGCGATTCCGTTTCGGGCTTAAAGTGCACTTCCATGACAGCAAGTGTAGAGAGGCCTGTTGGGCTGTGTCAAAGCAATTGCGGAGATTGAAATTGTCCTGCGTAATGTAGTCGGCGATAGCGTCAAGGTCGGAACTAAGGCGATATGACTAGGATTCCGGACGTAGTCAACAAGGAAGCGTTTGCAAGAAAGTAGATGCTTCGCGGACCCAACGCGAGTAGATTGGTTTGTCTCGACGCACCCGCGAAATGTTTTTTGGGAGATTCTTATGCTGAAACGCACGTTGATCGGGATGTTTCTGCTCGCCAGCTTGGCTACTCTCTCTTTTGCAGCCGGAGAAGATCATAATGCGTGCCAGGGCGATCCCAATCGGTGGCAGCAACTGTTCAACGGCAAGGACCTGACCGGCTGGAAGCACGTTGGGCCGGGAGGGGACACGGTGGAAGATGGCCTCATACGCACCCATGGCGGCATGGGGTTGCTCTATTGGACGGGCGGCAAGATCGGGGACTGTGTGATTCATGTCGTGTACAAGATGCGCGACGAGAATGACAATTCCGGTGTGTTCATACGCATTCCCCTGGAGCCGCGTGAGGAGTGGATGCCGGTGCATTACGGTTTCGAGGTGCAGATCGATAACCATCCCGAAACCTCGAACGAGGATGAATACCATCAGACGGGCATGCTCTACTCACTGACGAAGCCGTTAGCCAAGGCATGGAAGCCGGGGCCGGAATGGAACACGATGGACATCACACTGGATGGACCGCGGACGATTGTGTTGCTCAACGGCGTGAAGGTCACGGACTACAAAGATGGAGATCCGGTGCCGGACCGCAAGTTCGATTTCGAGCCGCAGCGCGGGCCGCGTCCTAACCTCGGCTACATGGGACTGCAGAACCACAGCGACAATGACATCGTGTTCTTCAAAGAAGTTGCCATCAAACCGTTGAAGAAATAACTTACAACTAGGGAGCCGTAGACCGCCTGCCGGTCTTCGTGAACGGTCGTTGAGAACTTGTCGCCGCCCGATCTCACCTGCTACTCTCTCCATTCACCCACATCATGAAGATTATTAAATGGATTTTCGCCTGCCTCGTCTGTCTGCCGCTCGTTTCTCACGCCCAGGTCAACGAAGCCGTCCGCGCGCTCAAAGTTCTGCCGGCGCCGAAGGAGGTTCGCATCGCCGAGGGCAGGATGGTGATCAAGCCCACGACCACCATTCTTATCGGCAATGCTGAAGACCGGACAGCGGCTGAAACTCTGCAAAAGGAAATTCATGACCGCACTGGAATGAAGCTGTCCATCGAACTGGTGACCGCAGCTCCGAAAACTACGGGGCACATTTCACTCGGACGCCTGACCGACCGCGGTTTGCGGGCGTATCTCGAATCCCAAGGAGTGCAAGTCGACGACGATCTTGGGAATCACGATCTTGATAAACAAGGGTATGTGATCCTCGTGACCGACTCTGGCGTGCTGGTCGCCGCGCGCACCGCGCAAGGCCTGTTCTACGGCGTGCAGACCCTCCGCCAGTTGCTGCAACAGGATGGCAGAGGGGCAACGCTTGCGGTGCCGGCTTTGGTGATCCGCGACTGGCCCAGCATGGAATGGCGGGGTGTGCAAGACGACATCAGCCGCGGTCCCATCCTTTCGCTCGATTACTTGAAGATCCAGATTCGCACGCTGGCTGAGTACAAGATCAACCTGCTCGGCTTCAACATGGAGAACGTTTTCGATTTCGAGACCCAGTCGCTGGTTTCTCCGAAAGACGCCGCGCCGAAAGAAGCGGCGGCGCTAACTCCCGCCGAGATCAAGGAGTTGGTCGACTATGCCGGCAAGTACTATGTCACGCTGCTGCCCGAGCAGCAGGCCTTCGGGCATATTCATCAGTTTCTGAAGTACGAAATCTACTCCGATCTCGCCGAGACGCCTCACGGCCACGTGCTCACTCCTGCCAATCCCAAAAGCTACGATTTCATTCGGCAGGTTTACGGCGAGGTCGCTCCTTTATTTCCTGGCCCGTTCTTCCACATCGGGGCCGACGAAACCTTCGAACTTGGGCTCGGACAGACGAAGGCTCTCGCGGCCCAGCAGGGTCTTGGCCGTGTCTATCTCGAACACCTGCAGAAAGTTTTCGAGATCATGCAGCCTTATCACAAGCAACTCATGTTCTGGGGAGATATCGCGGTCAAGTATCCGGAACTGCTGACCATTCTTCCCAAAGACATGATCGCCGTTCCTTGGGATTACGACCCGAAGCCCAGCTACGAAAGCATTATTACCCCATACACCAACGCCGGCCTGCGCGTGGTCGTCGCGCCCGGAGCAGGCACTTGGCGCGCCATCTGGCCTGACTTCGACAGCGCGTTTGTGAACATACGGAATTTCGTTCGCGACGGCCAGAAGCATCAGGCCCTGGGCGCTCTCAATACCACCTGGAACGACGACGGTGAATCGCTAATCGATATGGCATGGCCAGCCTTGGTCTTCGGAGCCGCCGCCAGTTGGCAGGCCGGCGAATCCAATATCGATGATTTCAAGAGCAGCTACGACTGGGCCTTCTACCGGAATGACGACCGGACTTTTGCCGATGTGATCGAAAATCTCGATCGCCCCAATACTCTCCTCGCCGGAGTGAAACTGAATGACGCGAGCCACGATCTTTTCTGGTCCGATCCCTTCAGCGAAGCGGGCGCGAACCTGGCCACCAAGGCGCTGCCTGCCACCCACGATTTGCGCATCAGCGCCGAACACGCCGCCGAATCGCTCATGCTCAATCGAGGCAAGGCGCACCTCCACGCCGAGACTCTCGACGACATGCTCTTCGCCGCCTGGCATCTGGACACGCTCGGCTTGAAGATTCAGTTCACGTCGGAGATCAGCCGTTACTACTGGGACGCTTATCAGAATCAGGCGGACGCGACGCGCGTGCAGAACGATCTGGACGAAATCGTCGACATCAATGGGCGGCTGCAGAGCCTGCGCGACGCGATCACGAATCTGCGTAAGCCTTATGCGGAAGCCTGGGCGCGCGAGAACCGTCCCTACTGGCTGGACAACGTTCTGGTGCGCTACGACAATCTGGCGCAGGAGGTGCAGGCGAAAATTGTCGTTGTCCAAGCAACCCAAACTCAGTATTGGAGCGCAAAGACTCTGCCTCCTCCCGAGCAGTTGGGATTTTTCTTGAAGTAAGGAGTCACTCCATCGGAATTTATGTTCTCCCACCGCACAAACTGGCAGCTCAGTCCGAACGCTCTCTCTCGTGCGATCGAGGAAGTGCGTGCTTCGGGGGGGGGAATTCTCGACCTCACGATCTCGAACCCGACCGAAGCTGGCGTGCGTCCCGATGCTGATGTCGTACTCGCCGCGCTGGCGAACCCTGAAGCAATGCATTACGATCCCCAGCCTCGCGGTCTGCTTAAAGCGCGCCAGGCCGTGTGCCACTACTATCGCGAGTCGCACGAAGTTTTCGATCTTGATCCCGAGCGCCTGATTCTGACCACCAGCACCAGCGAAGCTTACTCGTACGTATTCCGTCTGCTCTGCAATCCTGCGGACGAGGTTCTTGTTCCCAAACCGAGCTACCCGCTATTCGAGTTTCTTGCCGATCTTGCCGACGTGAAACTCGTTCCGTATCCGCTGCTCTACGATCACGGATGGCAAATCGATTTTGATTCGCTCTACAAAACAGCCACGGCACGATCTCGCGCCGTGATTCTCGTCCATCCCAACAACCCGACCGGGTCTTATGTCTCGGCTGCGGAAACCTCGGCGCTCAACGCTTTCTGTTGTGACCACGGGCTGGCGCTGATCGTGGACGAGGTTTTTCTCGACTACGCGCACGACGGCGCGTTGCGCAGCAGTTTTGTCACGAATGCCGACGCCCTCACCTTCACGCTTAGCGGAGTTTCGAAGATTTCTGCGCTGCCGCAGATGAAGCTCGCCTGGGTGGCCACCAGCGGCCCGGAAGAAATGGTTGGCGCAGCAGGAGCGCGTCTCGAAATTGTCGCCGATACGTATCTCTCCATGAACGCGCCCGTCCAGCTAGCCGCGCCGGTGTTGCTCGATCAGCGCAAACAGATTCAGCCCATTCTTCTCGATCGTCTGCGCGCGAATCTCGCGGAACTCGATGGCCAACTCGCAAGTCATCCCTCGTGCACAAGATTGCAAGTCGAAGGCGGATGGTACGTCGTGCTTCGCGTCCCTGTGATCGAGAGTGACGAGGATCTCGCGATTCGCCTGTTGCGCCAGGCAAGTGTGAGCGTCCACCCGGGACACTTCTACGATTTTCCAAACGAAGGCCATCTGGTGCTGAGCCTGATCACGGAGCCAGATATTTTTCGGGAAGGCATTGCGCGGCTGATGCAGGTGGTGGGAGTCTGAATGTGGTCATTTAGTAAATTTTCGGATTGCCCGCGATCCGAGCAGGTCGCAAATGATACCTCCGCGCGCTTCTGTCCCGTCAGAGGCTAGAGGTTCAATGAAAGCGGCTTCACAGGCGCGGCGCCACTAAACTTGGTCTCCCCGTTTACGATCAACTCTACGTCCCCGGAGAGGTTCAAACCGGTCGGGCCGAAGTTCACTTCGATCTCTTTCACGTCCCAAGTGCGGATGCGAATGGTAGAGCCCTCAATCCAGCATTCGAACTTTACGCGTGGCTCAGCCTGCGGATAGGCATCGGGATAGGTTCTAGGGATGGAGATGCCCCAGATGCCACGATGTTGTGGTGTGTCCGCGATGAACGAGAAATGTTTGGGCATCTGCCGAGTGTGCTGCAGCAACCAGGCCTCCAACGCAGCTGCATCCTCCGCGCGATAGTTGTGTCCGATTCCTGCTGCCACCACGGTCGTCGGAGGATTACCGACCGCATTCAACGAACTTCGAAAGTTGTCAAACGACGACTTTCGCTCTTTGTCCTCATCGCCTACCCAGAGATAGAAGGGCACGTGGCTTGCATTGGCTACCAGGCCCAAGGCATATGGAGCCCCAACTGGGTTGCCGGCCATAATTCCGACAGCCGCCCAAAGATCGGGGGTACGTTGGGCAATGGACCATGCGTCGTCACCTCCCCACGAATGTCCGGAGAGGTACCAACGGTTCGGGTCAACTACTGCGAAGCTCTTTACATCCTCGATCGCTTCCCATACATCAGGCTCAGATCCGTTCTCATTTCTCCACTCACCGTTACCGCGCAACCAGGGAACTATTGCGATCACCTCAGCGTTCTTGGCCGCGCTCTCTTTTGGCGGTTGAAATGTGTAACTGACATAAGCGAGCGGGATGTCTGGGCCCCTGCCGTGCAAATGTACATATAGCGGGTAAGCTCTTCGCGGATCCCAAAGCGGGGGCAGACTCACGGTATAAAACTGAAGCGTTCCGTCGCTTTGCGAGAGCCGCGCGAGGGTCAGGGAACGTCTGCCCTCGACGAGGTAAGGGTCGGCCTTTTCACCGTCGCCATTTAGACCAATTTCAATGATGTTCAAATAGCCAAGTAACTCCTTTGCTCGCCCGTCGTTTTTGGTTCCGGCAAGCTGCGCCTTCAAGACTTCTTCTTCACTCAAAGCCAACACGGATTTGAGATGTCTCGCAAACAGTTCCGGTTGAGATCTATTTAGCAATGCCTCGATATGAGCTCTAATTCGTGAGAGCGTGGCTACGGGAGTATTCGGGTTTGGCGATGGTTGTGCCTGCGAAGCCGCGCTCAAAAGCAATAAGAGAACCGCGGCGGAGCTGGCTGCTGAAAATGTCGCGAGTTTAGATTTCACATTAAGCAGTCCGTCTTCTGTGGAAGTTTAGACAAAGAAGTCGATCCGACACAATTTAGACGCGGGACAATGATTTCTGGTAGCTATTCGACATGACTAGGTCTACTCGATGCGTAAGCCGAAGGACCGGTTCTGGATGTGTTGTCGGCGATCCGAAAACCGACCCGCTACGAATCCGGCCCTCCGCGCCAGATCAGATCTCCTTCGTGGTATGCTTCTCGCCGTTTCCTGAGTTCGGAGAATTCATGTCCATAAACCGTCGTGGATTTCTAGGTTCTGCAATTGCTGCATCGCTGGCCACGGGTTTGAATGCACCCGGCCTTAATGCGCAAGATAAATCACAAGGCGACGCGCATGCTTCTACCAATCCAGCTTCCGCCAATCCATTTGGCCCCGCCAAGCGCCCGATCATCATCAGCGCCAACAACGGCGTCAATTACCTTGACGACGCTTTCGCTTTCCTGAAAAGCGGCGGCGACACGCTCGACGCTGCTCTGCGCGTCGTAAAGGGACCTGAGGACGATCCCAACGACGATACCGTCGGCCTCGGCGGCCTTCCCAATGAAGAAGGAGTGGTGGAACTCGACGCCTGTTGTATGCACGGGCCCACGCGCCGCGCTGGATCGGTGGGTGGCGTCCGTAACATCAAGAACGTTTCGCTCGTTTCTAAAGCTGTGATGGAGCACACCGGCCACGTCATGCTCGTGGGCGAAGGCGCGGAGCGATTCGCCGTTGCCATGGGCTTTCCGCGTGAAAATCTGCTCACTGAACGCTCGCGCAAAATCTGGCTGCTCTGGAAGGAGTATCACTCGACTGACGACTGGTGGGGACCGGGACTGGCTGACCCACAATGGAAGCCCCCATCACCAACAACGTCACCGCAATCCGAACTGTGGGAACAACGCATTCACCGCCTCGAAGAGCACGCCGCCCAGCTCGGCATCGAACCGGAGTTCCGCATGGCCGCCGTCCGGCGCGTCCTGTTTCCGCCGTCCGGCACTATTCACTGCTCCGCGCTCAACAACAAGGGTGAAATCTCCGGCTGCACCACCACCAGCGGCCTCGCCTACAAACTCCCTGGACGCCTGGGCGATTCGCCGATCATCGGCGCCGGCTGCTACACCGACCAGGACGTAGGCTCCGCGGGCGCGACCGGCAGCGGGGAAGAGAACATCAAGGTTGCAGGAGCGCACACCATCGTCGAGAACATGCGGCATGGCATGTTGCCGCTCGAAGCCGGCATGGACGCCCTGAAGCGCATCGCCCGCAACTACAACAACGATATGACCAAGCTCAACTTCATCGACATGACCTACTACATTCTGCGCAAGGATGGCGCCTACGCTGGCGTTTCTCTGTGGGAGGGATATTCGAAACAGCACCTCCATAAGATCGCCGTGCACGACGGCACCAGACGCTCCGAGGCTACCGTGTCGCTGTTTAAAGGCGTCTCGAATGAGTTTCCGCCGTTCCCGGTCGCGATGCCAAAGGAGTTGACGCAGGATTCCGAGTACGCGAAATAGCGGCCGCGAGCTACGAGCTACGAGCAAACCGTCTGTGTGTAGCTCGCGGCCCGTACCTTGCAGCCTATGGTTTGGAAAGAAAAGGACGGGCCACTGCCGCTCGTCGCCTTCACCCTTCCTACCGGGTGTACAATTCTTTGTATTAGGACCGCAGCTTCACGGGACTCTTTTTTCCCGGGTTCGAGGCTCGACAATGAACGTTCACGTCAGTTACAAGGTCCACAAAACTCCCGACATCGAAAAAGAAATCAGCCGCCAGATCGAGAAAATCGAGAAGCGCCTGCATGTCTTCCGGCCCGAACTGGTTCATCTGAAGGCCATTATCGATCAGAACCCGGCGCGCGAAGGAACGCTCGTTTCCTTGAACCTGCGCTTGCCCTCGGGCCAACTGACCGCCCAGGAAAAAGCCTCCAGCCCCACCGCCGCCATCAAGGCCGCCTTTGACGAAATCATCCAGCAGATTGGCCGGCACAAGGAACTGCTCCGCGCCAGCCACAAATGGCGTCGCTGGCGGGGAGGTCCCCAGGAGTCTCCCGAACCCGGCGTTCCCTTCGAGCAGACGCTGGCAGCCGTGCCGTTGCCGACCATTTCCGCCGACGACATTGGCTCCTATGTGAATGCCAATCTTGCCCGCCTCGAACGTTTCGTGGACCGCGAACTTTACTTCCGCCGCGCCGACGAGGAGATTCCCGACGACGGCTTCACCACCTCCGAGGTCGTGAACGAAGTCATCGCCCGCGCGCTCGGCGACCACGACCGTCCCGAGAAACTGTCGCTCGAGCCCTGGCTTTACCGCCTTGCCCTGCAGGCCATGAACGAGATGACCGCGCGCCTCCAGGAAATCGAGTCTCCGGAGCATCTGCATCTCGAAGACAGCCGTCGCCAGCAAAATGTGCAGGCCTCCGATGAGGCCGCGCTGCAATTCCACCAGCCCGACGAGGGGTGGACCCGGGAAAGCGCCATCCCCGACCGCCGCGTGTCCACTCCGGAACAGTCTGCCTACTCCGACGAGGTGATTGCCCTGGTGCAAGCGGCACTCCGCGGCGCCGACCGCAGCGACCGTGAAGCTTTTCTGCTTTACGGAATCGAAGGCTTTTCCCTCAGCGAAATTGCCGGCATCACTGGCCGGCATGTGGAGGCCGTGCGCGAGTCCGTGCAGCGGGCGCGCGACTGCGTTCGCAACGCGCCCTCGCTGGCGGGCGAGTTTCCCCAGATACTTTTAGCGAAAACTCGAACCTAAGCATCTCCGCACCGCATCTCATTGGGTTTAAGGAGGGTCGACGATGATGACCCGGGACGAAATCCGTGAATTGGCTGCTTTTCAGGCGGACGAAACCAAGGGGGCGTGCGCCTTGAGTTTTTACTTTCAGCCCGATCCTCCGCAGGATCGTTCTCATCGCCGCGAGGCGATCGTCGCCAAAGATATTGTGAAACAGGCCCTGAAGAGCGCTGCTGCCAGCGCCAAGAACGGAGCGCTTCACGCCGACCTCGATCGCGTCCTCGATCTGGCCACGAACCTGCGCGGCAACGCCCGGGGAAAGGCCGTCTTCGCCTGCTCCGCGCAAAATTTCTGGAAGGAGTACGAGCTGCCTCCGCAGCTAGGAGGCACGCACATTTATCTTCAGCCGCGTTTTCAGTTGAAGCCGCTGGCCGCTTTGCTGGGAGCGCAACCCGCGCTGTGCGTCGCCGTGGTCGACCGCCAGCGCGCCCGTATCTTCGACCTTCGCCTCGATGACCTGCGCGAACGCGGAGCCATTGTCCACATGCTCTCGCGCAGCGGATCGAGCTACGGCTTCAACGGCTACGAAGCGGGACATGCCGAGCGCCGCGTGTCCGAGGAAGCGCTGCAGCATTTCAAGGGAGTTGCCGAACGGCTGAGAACCGACTTCGAGAAAGGCATCTGGGAGCGGCTCATCGTCGGATGCCAGGATGCCAACTGGTCCGAGTTCGAATCGAACCTTCATCCTTATGTCAAACAGCGCTTGATTGGCCGCTTCTCAGCCGATGTGGCCAGCGTCTCGAATGAAGAGATTCGCGATCACGCCGCCGTCGTGCTCAAGCGATGGATCACGGAACGCGCCTCCACCAAAGCCAGCGAAGCGGTGGATTTCGCCAAGTCGAACGGGCGCGGTGTCACCGGCCTACGCCGCGTACTCCAGGCGCTTGAGACCGGGGGAGTGCAGAGCCTCTTCCTCACCGAAAACTATTCTGCTCCAGCGGTCGAGTGCCCGCACTGCGGACACATCGATGCTCACCTCATCGCCTCGTGCGTGGCCTGCGGACGCGCTACTCGCCAACTCACGGACGTCTGCGACGCCATCATCCCCATCGCCATTCGTCGCGATATCGAACTGTTCTATCTCAAGGAGCCGAGCGACCTGGACCGCGCGGGCAACATCGCGGCGCTCCTGCGCTTCCGCTCCGATCAGACGACGGGACAGATCGCGGCGGCCTCGTAGGAGAGGTTGGGTGGAAGCCGTAATTTTTGATCATAGAGACGCGGCCTCCGCGTCTCTATGAGTTATTGTCTTACGCTGTCGAGGAGCTTCTTTTCCGCATCGCTCGGCGGTTCGTACTTACCACCAAGATACTTCGCGAGGAACTCTTCCGCCGCGGCATTGAATGCCATCTTGTTTTCGGGCCGGGCGAAACCATGCCCTTCGTCAGGGAATACAAAGTATTCAACCGGCTTGTTGTTTTTGCGCATGGCGGCGACGATCTGGTCGCTCTCCGCTTTGTTAACGCGCGGATCGTTGGCGCCCTGGCCGATCAGCAACGGAGCCTTGATCTGGTCGGCCTTGAACAACGGCGATTGTGATTTCAGAATTTCTTCATTGTCTCCCATGCGTTTGTGAAAAACGGCAAGCAGCGTAGACCAGTACGGGGGGATGGTTTTCAGCAAGGTGTTGAGGTTGGAGGGGCCGACGATATCGACGCCACAGGCATAAGCATCGGGTGCAAAGGCAACGCCAGCGAGAGTGGCGTAACCGCCGTAGCTGCCGCCCATGATGCAGACTTTCAAGGGATCGGCAACGCCTTGCTTGACGACCCAATCTTCGCCGTCGAGTAGATCGGTGCGCATGGTACCGGCCCATTGGCGGTCACCGGCGTTGAGGTACTGCTTGCCATAACCTGTGGAAGCTCGGAAATTGGGCTGGAGGACGGCATAGCCGCGATTGGCAAGCCACTGCGCATAGGGATCATATCCCCAGAGGTCGCGTGCCCAAGGACCGCCGTGCGGGAAAATGACCATAGACAGGTTCTTCGGCTCGACACCGGCGGGAGTCGTGAGATACCCGTAGATGGTCATGCCATCGCGAGCCTTGTACTGGATCGGTTTCACTTTCGCCAGCTTGAAGTTCTCGAGCGCCGGACGGTTGCTGAAGAGCACGGTCGCTTTTTTGCGGGGGCGGTCGTACAGATAGTAGTAGATGGGAGCGTCGTCACCCTCAAAGGCCACAATCCACTTGTCATCGGCAAGGTCGCGGCTGATGTCACTGATGTCGGCATCGCGCACTTTCTTGAGGGCGTCGAAATCTGGCTGTAGCACCGGGTCAAGAATCTGGAAGTCGCGGCGCTCGCGCAGAAAAACCACTGCCTGGAGCTGGTTGGTTCGGGGATGCGTGACTACAAACGAAACGTCGAATCGCGGGTCTTCGGCAATGACCGTTCTTTTCCCGGTGGAGACGTCGACCGAAACCAGGCGGGCGGCGTTGGCCTCCAGAGAAGTGATGACCCACAAAGCGCGGTTGTCCGGAGAGAAGCCGGAGACGTTGCCCAAGGTTTCTTCGGGGCCCCACTTTATCAATTCACGCCAGGGCGATTTTGCATTGTCGCGCACGCGGATCACGGCGCCACCATCGTCCGTGGTCACCTGCGCGGCACGAACCTGAAGGTCGTGATCGGGCTGATAGCTGGCAACATCGCCCGGGTTCTCCGTATCGAGCGTGAGTTCGCCAGTCTGGAGATTCACCCGGTAAATGTCAAAGAGCTTGGGATCGCGTTTATTCAACTGAATGAGAGCCGTCTCCGGATGGGCAGGCTCAAGAGCGACGATGTCGGCGCGGACCTTATCGAAGGGCGTCAAGTCGCGCGTCTGTTTGGTGGCGATGTTGGTTTGATAGACGCGCCAGTTCTCATCTCCGTTCTGGTCCTGGGCATAGAGGATCATCTTCGAGTCGTACTGCCAAAACAGATTGCGAATGCCTCGCTTGCGGTCATTGGTGATGGCGCGATCGTCTGTTTTGCCCAGAGTGCGTACCCAGATGTTGAGGACTCCCTGGTCGGGGGCAAGGTAGGCGAGCATGGCGCCGTCGGGCGAAATTTGTGGCGAAGAGCGTTCAGGATTGCCAAACAAGACGCTACGCGGAATCAATTGTTTCTGGGCTTGGGCGAATGCGCTGAAGGTGAGGAGAAAGAAAACAGCAATGCGGGCACTGCGGTGAAGGCTCATCAAAAGACCTCGGCAATTGGCAGGATTGTACGTCAGCTCAGATACGATGAACAACTGAGAGCGGTTCCGTGAAAGGTTCATGGTGGCTTCCGATTGTGGTGGAAACTCTCAGCCTGAGCGAAAATGAATCCATGATCCACAAGATACTGCCCGTTGGGCCGCTGCAGTGTAATTGCTCCATCATCGGCGATGAGACCACGCACGAAGCCATGGTCATCGATCCGGGCGACGACATTGAAGATGTGCTCGCCGTCATCCGCCAGAATAAGCTCGAAGTGAAGCAGATCGTCATCACCCACGCTCACCTCGATCACGTGGGCGGAGCGATGAAGCTGCGGGCGCTGACGGGGGCGCCAATCCTGCTTAATCAGAATGACTACGCGCTGCTGAAGATGCTCGACGTGCAGGCTTCATGGCTGGGGATGGCTGATCCGGGCGAAGTTGCCATTGAAGCCAGCATCGGGGATGGCGAGTCGTTGCAGACGGGCAACCTGACGGCGAACGTGCTTCACACTCCTGGACACACCGAAGGCAGCGTGTGCCTTTATTTTCCCGCGGAAAAATTGCTGATTGCTGGCGACACGCTGTTCGCCCACAGCATCGGACGCACCGATCTCCCCGGAGGATCGTTCGAGAAAATCATGCGGTCGCTGCACGAACGGGTTATGACTCTGCCTGATGACACGCTGGTGATTCCAGGCCATGGGCCACGAACAACCATCGGAGAAGAAAGGGAAGAGAATCCCTTTTTGGTGGGGTGACGCGCGTGGCGAGTCGTACGGTGGAGCTACGGGCGGCTCGCTCGTCGGACAGTTCGGTGGCCGGGCGGGGACGCCCGGCTCTCAACTGGCAAGTTTATTTCTGGGTGGGCGCCTGGTTCTGCGGAACCGTGGGCGGTGCGGACGGAGTCGCGGGCTGCGACTTTGTCTGCGACGGCTTTACTCCCGAAAGCACGGAGGAGGGGCCCGATCGCCGCGCCGCAAAAATTGAGAGCGTGATCGACGTCAGCATGAAAATGATGGCGGACCAGGTCGTCGCACGGGACAGAACTGAAGCCGCGCCGCGCGGGCCAAACGCTGTCTGGCTACCCTGGCCACCGAAAGCCGCGGCGAGGTCGCCGCTCTTTCCGCTCTGCAGCAAGACTACTGCAATCAGGAAAAAGCAAACGGTGATGTGAATGGTGGTGATCAGGATCGTTACCCACATGCCCAAAACTCCAATGGAGCCGAAGCTCAGATTCGACAATCTCTCTGTTCGGCAGCGCTATCAATATGCTGGTGCGGAAGGGGGGATTTGAACCCCCACGCCTTTCGGCGCCACCCCCTCAAGATGGTGTGTCTGCCAGTTCCACCACTTCCGCACATTAACAACTAACTTATTTTCAATTGCTTAAATCAATATCTTCAAGTTGCAGTTACGTCGACTGTACGTGGTCTTGGATGCGTACTTTGGATCGGCACTTATGCCGACCGCGCCCCGCTTCCCGTCCCGATTGATCCGGCAAAACGTCCGGCTGACTTCGCCCGAGGGTGTACACGGCATCGTCGTCTTGATGGTGTCGTGGCCAGCAATGTTCTGGCGCAAAAACGTCTGCAGACTCCGCAGCCTCGGCCAAAAACGTACTGCGAGAAGTATGTCCAGCATTCGAATCGATGTTAATCTTATCACGCAGCCCGCCCGTTTGTAATTCCAGGACCCGGGGCTCGAGTTTTTTGTCCGCATGACGGGACAGGCTGAATGTGCCTGGCACTCGGATTGTTGGAGGGTAAAAAGTAGATTCCGAGTTAGATTCTTGAATTTGCCAGTTCGGCATGTCCTCATCCATTCAAAACGTTAGGCGCCCGGTTGCCAAGGTCTTCGTCGCCACCACGGTGATGCTCACCTTCATCTCCTTCTGGCGAGCGGCCGCAATCGTTCTGGCGGATCTGGCGTCTTCCGCTTATTACGCGGGCGGTGACGCCGAGAAGGTCATCGGCAAGAGCGCTCCCTGGTTCATCCTCGCGGTGATGTTGTTCAGCTACGCGGTGCGCGCGCTCTATATCGAATCGAGCAGCATGTTTGTGCGCGGCGGAGTGTACCGCGTGGTGAAAGAGGCCATGGGTGGCACGCTGGCCAAGTTTTCAGTCTCAGCGCTGCTTTTTGACTACGTACTGACGGGCCCGATCAGCGCGGTCTCCGCTGGCCAGTATCTTGCCGGTTTCATTCAGGATATGGGGAATTATCTCCATCGTCCTTTGAGTTTTTCGCAAGATCATTTTTCCGCTGGGTTCGCGATTATCGTGGTGGTGTACTTCTGGTGGAAGAACATCCAGGGCATCCACGAGTCCAGCCAGAAGGCGCTGCAGATCATGGTCATCACCACCGTGATGGTGGTGATCCTGATTCTCTGGTGCACGTACACCGTTTTTCACGTGCAGATCCAGATCCCGCCTAACCCTTTTCATCCCGGAGTGGTGCCTCTCACCAAAGAATCGCTCGGCTGGTTACGCGGAACCTGGCTCAGCCATCTGACGCTGATCATCATGTTCGTCGGCTTCGGACACTCCGTGCTGGCCATGAGCGGCGAAGAGACCCTGGCGCAGGTCAATCGCGAGATCGAGCATCCCAAACTGAAGAACCTGGAGAAGACCGGGCTGGTGATTTTCCTGTACAGCCTGCTGTTCACGTCGCTGGTCTCGTTCTTCGCAGTGATGATCGTCCCCGACAAGGTCCGGCCTGACCACTTCGCCAACCTGATCGGTGGCATCACCATGTATCTGGCCGGCCCGACGACGCTGAAACTGATCTTTCATGGCTTTGTGGTGCTGGTGGGCGTGCTCATTCTGTCGGGCGCGCAAAATACGTCGATTGTGGGCGCGAACGGCGTTCTGAACCGGGTCGCGGAAGACGGGGTGCTCACCGAGTGGTTCCAGAAGCCGCAGAAGCGGTTCGGCACCAGCTATCGCATCATTAACGTGGTGGTGGGGATGCAGTTGCTGACCATCATCCTCAGCAAGGGGAACGTATATGTGTTGGCGGGCCTCTACGCCTTTGGCGTGATCTGGAGCTTCGCTCTGAAGTCGCTGGCGGTGCTTGTGCTGCGCTATACCGAGCCGGAGAACCGCCAATGGAAGGTACCCGGCAACCTGCAGATTGGGGGCAAAGAGATTCCGCTCGGCCTGATTGTGATCTCGGCGGTGCTGCTGATGACGGCGCTGGTCAACCTGCTGACCAAGTCAGAGGCTACGATTGCCGGGGTGACGTTCAGCGCGGTCTTCTTCGCCGTGTTCACCTATTCTGAACGCCGGGTGGCGAGGGAGAGACACGGCAAGCCTGAGAACCTCGATCAATTCCGGGTCTACGGAAACCAGGAATTGGGCAGCGGCGCCTTGGGCGTTCGTCCCGGAAACATCCTGGTGGCAGTGCGAGATCCCAGAAACCTGTATTACCTTCGCGAGGTTCTCCGCAGCACCGACACCACTCGTCAGGACGTGGTGGTGATGACGGCGCGCCTCTACCATCGCGAAGATAGTTTCGGCGACAGTTCGGTGGTCGAAGCTTCGCAGATCTTCGACCACTATGATCAGGAGCTTTTCACGACCGTGGTTGCGGTGGCAGAGAAAGAAGGCAAGCCGGTTTCGTTGCTGGTGGTGCCAGGAGCGGATGTGTTCGAAGCCATCGTTTTGACCGCCCAGCGCCTGGACTCGAGCACCATTGTCTGCGGCCTCTCCAACAAGCTCACGACTGACGAGCAGGGGAAACTTACCGGGGATGCCTGGGAACGGCTGCCCGAGCCGCGGCCGCGGCTGATGATGGAAATTCACTCACCGGGGGGCGCCGTTCGCGCCTACATGCTGGGGCCGCACACCCCGCGTCTCCGCTCGCAGGACCTGGAACTTATGCACCAGGTTTGGCTTGACGTGACCTCGGACCCCAAGCTCGCGGGGGCGCACCACTACGACATCGTTGCCTTGGCTTTGGAAGAATTGAAACGCGAGTTGAACAGCGATGAGCGTGCCGAAGTTCTCACCAAACTGCTGGACGAAATGCATCGCAACGACAAACCGCCCGCGCCAGAGTGACCATTCACAATTGAATTGGGGCGGTTCCAGGTTTCATCTTAGCTAAACGTGCTTCAATTGCTCTTCATCCATCCCGAAATAGTGGCCCAGTTCATGGATGACCGTAAGCCGGATCTGTTGGCGCACTTCGGCTTCGCTGGAGCAGACGGCTTCAATGTTTTTCTGATAAAGCACGATGTGATCGGGGCCGGCCGGCATGTCGAATATGCTCTTCCTGGTCGTGGGCACGCCATGAAACAGGCCCAATAGCAGCCTCTTTTGCTTTCCCGGCTGCGGGGATCGCTGGTTCCGCGGCATATCCTCTACCAGGACGGCGACATTACGAATGCGACTGCGAAACTCCTCTGGGAGCGAGTCGAGCACCTCCTCGACTACCTTGAGGAAATCTTCACGCTTCATCGTTCACCGACTGAAATGAATTAGGATCGGCTGACTCCGAGTAGCCGTCGCCTGGGCCGTCGTCGTCATCATCGTCTTCTTCATCCCCTTCATCGTTATTATCGTTCTTCTCGTCGCGATCGTCTTCCTCCTCTTCTTCGTCGTCGTCTTCCTCGTCTGGTTCTTGCCGAAGGAGGACATCGGCAGCGACCGGCCGATGAGGAGGGCCTGGGTGGAGAAATTCTGGATCTATTCTGCTCATGCCCAATGGTACGCTAGGGACGCTGGGGCAAAACACATCTTGAGGTGAAATTCCTGTGAAACTATTTGGCAAATGCTAAGCTTTTGATCTAGGAAAGGTCCGATTAGGTGTTTGATGGCGAGTTGGGCTGCTTTGGGGCGTCGGCCCTCAGCGGCTAAAGCCGCGTATTTGGCGGGGTCTAGTGGCACTGCTGAAGCCGTGCCCTACCCAAAGCTACCCAGGAACGAACTTAATCAGAAATTCCCCAGGGATGTTGAGCGTGCCTACACAAGCTGCGGATAGTTCCGCGACACGGAGAGACGAACGGGAGTTGCGCGACGCGCGCTTCGCCATGCGTCTTTCCTTGATGGTTGGGTTGGCAATGCTGATCGGCAAGACCACAGTCTATTTCATGACGCATTCGGCGGCCGTTTTTTCCGATGCGGCCGAATCGGTGGTCCACGTGATCGCCGTGGGGTTTGCAACCTTCAGTCTTCGGCTCAGCACAAAATCGGCTTCCCCTCATTTCCTCTACGGTTACGAACGCATCACGTTTTTCTCCGCTGGCTTTGAAGGAGCGATGATCGTCGTGGCCGCGATTGCAATTTTCGTGGAGTCGATCCGGAGGTGGATTGCCGGGCTGCAGCTCGAGCACCTGGGAGCGGGCGCAGTGCTGGTGCTGATGGCGGGAGTAATCAATGCGTGTCTCGGTTACTATCTCCTGCGGACCGGCCGGCGCACCAATTCACTCATTCTCGAGGCCGACGGCAAACACGTTTTGACCGATAGCTGGACCAGCTTTGGAGTTGTAGGAGGACTGGGGCTGGTGATGCTGACGCACTGGAAACCGCTCGACCCGCTGGTGGCCATTGCGGTCGCGGCCAACATTCTCTGGTCGGGAGGGCGCTTGGCCTGGCGCTCGGCAGTTGGGCTGATGGATTATTCCGATCCGGAGGCGGGCCGGAAAATTCGGGACAAGCTGGATGCAATTTGCTCGGAACTGGCCATTCAATACCATGGCGTACGCTTCCGCACCACCGGGTACCGCCAGATCATCGAGGTGCACCTGCTGTTCCCGCGCCTGACGCCGGTCAGCGAGGCCCACCGCCTGGCGACGATTCTGGAAGAACGCCTGCCTTACGAACTGGGGATGCCCGCTGAAGTCATCACTCACCTGGAGTCGCTGGAGGACCACGGCGATGTCCACCGCCAGCAACACTACACCGGGAAGCCTGAGTAAGCTCAGGGTTCGGATTGCACTTCCTGAGGACGCGCCGGTATTGCGTCCGCGCTGTATGATGGCTCTGATCTTTTATCGTTTGCTCTTTGATCGCTAATCCAAAATCCTACGGAGCGTGCTATGAATCCTGCACTCGCTAACCTGGAACCTGAACCGGTATGGAAGCACTTCGATAGATTGGCGGCAATCCCCCGCGCTTCCACGAAAGAAGCCGCGGCGCGCGACTACATACGTGGGCTGGCTACGAAGCTGGGTCTGGAATGCGTGCAGGACGGCGTTGGCAATCTCGTGATCCGGAAACCGGCGCGGCCGGGACGTGAAGGAGCTCCGATGGCCCTCTTACAAGGCCACCTCGACATGGTGTGTGAGAAAAACGAGGGAACGGTTCATGACTTCGATGTCGATCCGATCAAGGTAATACGAGACGGCGACTGGCTGATGGCGGAGGGCACGACGCTGGGCTCCGATAACGGAGTGGGCGTGGCTGCGGCACTGGCGGTGATGGAGAGCAAGGACATTGCGCATGGCCCGCTGGAATTCGTGTTCACCATTGACGAGGAGACAGGGCTGACGGGAGCTTCGGAATTTCCCGCGGGCTTGCTGAAGTCCAAGTATTTTCTCAACCTTGACAATGAAGATGAGGGAACACTCTGCATCGGTTGTTCAGGCGGCGTGAAGACGACGGCTCGACGGAAGGTCGGGCTTCATCCGGCGGGCGCGGGATCGGCTTGGCGGATCAAGGTGTCTGGCTTGAAAGGCGGCCACTCCGGCGTCGATATCCATCAGGGACGCGGGAATGCGCTGCGGATCATGGGCGGGGTTCTGCAAGTCTTGCTGGATCGCCTTCCGATCGAGATCGCTGAGGTCAACGGTGGAAGCGCGCAGAACGCGATTCCGCGCGAAGCCGCAGCCGTGGTGCTGGCCGATCCATCTCGCGAAAAGGAACTGAAATCGATTGTTGCCACCGCCGAAGCTGGATACAAGACTGACTTGGGAGGATTCGATTCCGGACTGCAGATCACGGTCGAGAAGGCCGAACGCCCGGCAAAAGTGCTGGATGCGGCAGACGCGAAACAGACGGTGGCGTTGCTCGCAAGTCTGCATCACGGAGTTGTGGCGATGAGTCCCGATGTTGCCGGGCTGGTCCAGACGTCCACGAACCTTGCGACAGTGAGCACCAAGGGCGACGTGGTGGAGATTGTTACCAGTCAGCGGAGTGCGATCGAGAGCAGTATGCTGGCGGCCTCCCGCATGGTTGCGACAGTATGCCGCCTGGCGGGATTCGAAGTGGAGCACGCAGGCAAGTATCCGGGCTGGAAGCCGGAGCCCAACAGCGACATCGTGCGCAAGCTGCAGGAGGTGCACCAGAAGCTCTTCGGCGAACCGGCCAAGCTGATCGCCATGCACGCGGGCTTGGAGTGTGGCGTCATTGGCGAGAAATATCCTGGCATGGAGATGGTGTCTTTTGGCCCGACGATCGTGGGGCCGCATAGTCCGAACGAGCGAGTGAAAATATCGTCGGTGCAGAGTTTCTGGAACTACCTTAAGGCTGTGCTCGAAAACCTGTGAGGAGCGGTGGAAAGTCTCTTAATGGGACTTAGTGCTCATGTTCATGGGGAGAATGCCCGTGAAAGTGAGGGTGTGAGTGCATGATGCCGTCATGGAAATGACGATGGGCGTGAATGAGGTTTGCTCTTAAGAGTAAGCCGGTGTTGGAGAGAATCTCCGATGGCGTCCCCTCGGCAATCACGGCGCCTGCCTCAAGAACGAGAACGCGATCCGCAATGTCTTCGACAATTTCCAGTTGATGAGTCGCGGTGATCACGGTCTTGGCCGTGCCTTTCCATTGTTGAATGAGATCCACGACCTGGCTCTGGCTCTTCGGATCGAGAGTGGCTGTCGGCTCATCGAGCAGCAGGACTTCAGGATCGAGGACGAGGACGGAGGCCAAGGCAACGCGCTTTTTCTCGCCAACCGAGAGCCGGTAGGGCGAGCGGTCTCTCAGGTGCGAAATGGACATCACCTGGAGCGTCTCCTGCACTCGCCGGATCACGTCTTCCTTGCTCCACTGCAATTGCAAAGGAGCGTAGGCGACCTCGTCGAATACGGTCGGATTGAATAGCTGGACATCCGGATTCTGAAAGACCAAGGCTACGCGCCGCCGGAAATTTAAAGAGAATTCGTCATGCTGAAGCTGCTTTTCGGTGAGCGCGTTCCCCTTGAATGTGACCGTGCCTGACGAGGGAAAATAGAGGGCATCCAAGATTCGCAACAGCGTCGACTTGCCGGAGCCATTGGCGCCGAGCAGCGCAATGCGATCGCCTTCTTCGATGTGGAGCGTGAGTCCACGGATCGCCGGGATTGCTTCGTAAGAGAAGCTGATGTTTTGCACTTCGAAAGTTGACGCCAATTCTCGCTTACCTCCCCATCCACACGGCTACGCAGCCTGTAAAGAGGAACGCAGTCAGGCCGGCGTAATCGCGCGCTTTCAAACGGAAGTCGGCCAAGAGACGAACCTCTCCGCGAAAGCCGCGCGACAACATGGCGAGATACACCTCCTGGCTGAGTTCGATGCTCTTACTCAGGAGCACCCCGGCGGTTCGGGCCGTCATTTTGCGGAGCTCCGAACTGCTCAACGTGCCAACCGTGCGGCTCTTTCTCGACTCGAACATCTGGTTGGCCGTCTCGATCAGCAAGAACACATAGCGATGCGTCATGGCCAGCATGATGACGATCTCGGCCGGAAGATGCAGCGAACGGAGCGCCTTCAGAATGTGAGTCCAAGGCGTCGTAAGCACGAGCACTGTGGTCAGTGTCGCCGCTGTTTCCACCCGCAGGACGAGCAAGACGGCTGTGCGTACTCCTTGGACGGTGATGGTAAGGTGCAGCGTAGCGTAACGCAGAACAAAAAGTGGCGCTCCGGGAGTAAGAAATAAGGCGGGCAGTGCGATCACGCCTGAGAATCCTAGAACCACTAGCCAGACGCGTTTTGCGAGGGACGCGAGGCTCACTCGGGATGCGACCGCGATCGCAATCGCGACGAGCAAAATGGCGGCAATGGCCTCAAGCCGTCGGCAGAGGATGACCGAAATAACGAGAGCAAAGATTCCGAGGACCCGGACGCGAGGATCAAGTTGCTGTAGCAAACCCGGTTGGGTTGCGGCATGTTCCGATTGCAGCGCTTTCGACACGGCTCGGGTAAAGCCTTGCAGAGTCGATTCGAGAAAGGAATGCCGACTCATGTTCCTAAGTTCCTCCCGGGCCATTTTCGGGCAGCCACTCTCGCAAGCAACGAAGCCAAGACAAGCAAGCCCACTCCGAACATTGCCGAGATCAAATACCCAAACGCAGGACTCTTGATAAACCTGGGCGCATAGCCGGGGAAGGGCGCGGTCCACACGGTCGACAGCTTTTCGATTCCGGAAGGAACAGACGATGGAGGCGCATGGTTCCCGGACGCGGCTCCGATCTGTTCGCGCGTGTGAGGATTCATCCAGTCGGCGGAAGACCATTCACCCCAGGCAGTGCCTGCCGCTAAGATGCCGAGGGGAGTGAACAACATCAGGCAAGCCACGGCCCACCATAGTCGCCCTGGGGAAAGTCGTCCTGCGGAACCTTCAGTGCCCGCACCAGCGATGATCGCTCCTGGCGCCTGGGCCAGGCCGCTTACTCCTCTGAGCAGACTCAAATCGGCTCGCTGGAGGTAGGACACCATGCCGGCCGAGATCACCGCCTCCGCCAGTCCGGCAAACGTCAGGTGTCCGATCATCATGGCTGGGATGGCCACATGCAGCGAATAGGGCGCGTAAAGCGGCGTGCCGCTCGAGTCATGAAAAAGCATGGGCTGAATTCCGAGCTCAACGGCGGTGACCAAGGCCGACGCGTTGATGGCAACATAACCGGCGAGGGCTGCCGCTACTACTCTCTGGCGAGAACTTAGTTTCGAGCTCGCTGCGACCATACGGTACACGGCGTAGGCGGAGAAAGATCCAACGATGGCCATGTTGAAGCAATTCGCCCCCAGCGTAGTGATTCCTCCGTCGCCGAAGAACAATGCCTGAATGGCGAGAGCGATAGAAATGGCGAGAATTGAAGCCCAGGGGCCGAGCACGATGGCGGCGATGCCAACGCCAACCGCGTGACCGGTGGTTCCGCCGGGCAGTGGCACGTTGAACATCATGACCACAAAGCAGAATGCCGCGAACACAGAGATCAACGGGATCGCGCGCGTGGCCAGAAGCTGCTTGACGCGCTTCAGCGCCGCATACCAGCCCGTCGCTGCGAACAGATAAAAGGTGGCGCAGGTCGACGGGCTGAGGTAACCATCAGGAATGTGCATGACCTGGTCAATTTCTACCGGGTTTTCATCCTCTTGCGCAAGGTGATTCCAACGGTGGCGCGGGCAATTAGAACGAATCTAGAGTTGCGGTGACCACAGGCAGCTGCCGAGCTGCGCTCGGCTTGGACGGGCGAGGGCGCCCGTCCCCACACGAAGGAATCCTACGCTAGAAGCTGGTTGTTAGGCGCAGGGCAACGCTCCGTGATGGGCCGATGGCGTTGCCGGAGAAGAGACCGCCGAAGTCGATAACGTCCAAAACGTTGGTCAGGTTCTGTCCGTCGATCTGTAGCCGCATCTGCACATGGTCCGACTTGTAAACATCCGCACCCGCCGAGGCATTGACTTGGAACGAAGGATCCATGCGGCCGCGGGCAAAGTTGATGCGATTCAGCATCGGCTGGCCGTATTCGGCGAGCACCTCGGATGGGTTGCCGTCGAACTCGAAGGGGAGCCCGGTGTCGTATTGAATTCCGCCCGCGATCCAGAGGCGTGGTTTGACCTGATAGCGAAGACGCCCGCGAACGGTGTTGCGCTGATCCTGCGAATCGGGGAAGTGGCCGGTGAGCGCTTCCGCGGCGGTTGCGGCGTCCCCTAGAAACAGGCCGCCGGTCACGGGAGCCCAGGCCTGGCCGACAGTATAGGAATAGCTCACGAATCCCGAGAAGCGCCGCCAGTCGGGGAGATCGAGTTTTGCTTCCGCACCATAGATGATGGATTTCCGGAATGCAATCGGGAAGCTGATCGTCGTGTTATCGATCTGATCGTCATCCGCATAGTTAGATACGAGCCGCCGGAAATAGTTGGCGTCCAGCCTGACCTTCCCGGCGAATACCTTGGTCAAGCCCGCTTCGTAGTAGTTTCCTTCAGAGGGCTCGACCGGCAGCCGCAGAAAGTTCGTTGGGCTAATGGATTCGACGGCGATAGAACTCGAAAGCAGGAGGTTCTCGAAAGACGGGGTCTGAAAAACCCGGTCATAGGAGAAATGCAAGACCAGGTCGGCGGAAGGGAAGTAGCGGGAAATCGCAAAGCGTGGATCGACCGCCTGCCGGTTCAACAAAAGCTGATAGTGGTCCCAGCGCAGTCCGGCGTTGATTGTCCAGTTTTTTAGGCGGACCTGGTCTTGCACGAATGCGGATTGCTCGAGATCGGGCCGGCTTCCCCGGAAGTCGAAGTTCAGAGGCGTGGTGGTATCAAACCGAGTTGGATCAGTGATGATGTAACTGAAATTCTCGTTCAGAAATATGTTGTCCGACTCGACCCCAAACTTCCATTCGTTCCGGCCGTGATCGACGGTCGCGATGCTTTTGAAATATCCTTCACGAAACCGATTGTGCTGAAAGACCTCGATCGGAGTTGACTCTGTGTTGGAGTTGAAATCGTTCGCATTGTCGCGAACCATCCCGCGAAAATCAGCGACCGCCTGGGACGAAAAAGTGTGCTGGTAGGAGGCGCTTCCCATCGTCTCAATGTTGTCGGCAGTTTGGCGCTGGCCCGCGGCCTGCTGCACCTGTTCGTTCGGAATGTCGTAGCGCGAGAGCTCATGACGAACGATGAGGCGCAAACGATCCTTCGGCGTCAGGTCACGCTCGTAATTGGCCGAAAAATCTCCCAGCGTACCGGTATTCGTGTAGTTTTGCGGAACCACCGGATTTAAGTAATGGTCGGTCATACTGCCGCTGGCGCTGGCGCCGAAGGTGTTCTTGTCCCAGACGTACTGGCCCTGCGCCGTCGCTCCAGCCGTATCGAAGCTGCCGCCGGAAAGTGCGATCTGGCCGTGGAAACCCGGTTGTGAATCCTGCAGCGTATTCACCTCGACCACGCCGCCCATTTTTCGGCCATATTCCGCGGGAATGCCCGCGGTGTAGATGCTCAACGATTGCACGTCGTCGGCGTCGATCGCAGGCCCGAAGCTGGGCGAGCGATTGTCCGTCAGCGGAATGCCATCGACTACAAACTGGGTCTGATACTCCGAGCCACGCGGGTGCACGACGGCGTTGCCTTCGTAGAGCCAACCCGGCTGCGAATTCACCAGGTCCTGCAAGGAACGGCCCGGAATCGAGCTCAGCCGGTTTTGGATGAGGTCGGAGGCTATCTGGCTAACCGAGCCAGCTTGATCGGGGTCGATCAATGTGTCCGCCGCAGTGACGGTTACGGATTCATTCACCGCAGACAGTTTGAGTTGGATGGTGTATTCGACCGGGATCGTGGAATGAATTTCGACAACCTCGGACGGGGCTGCAAAGCCAGGCTGCCTTATTTCGAGCTGATAGATGCCGTAAGGCAGGCGCTGCACGTTCAGGTTGCCCTGATCGCTGGTGGCAAGAGTATTTCGATAGCGGTTCGCCTGGCTGACGATCTGAACCGTCGTTTTCACGCCAAGACCGGCCGGATCGGTCACTCTGAGGCGCAGTTCGCCGCTATTGCTCTGGCCAAAGAGCGGCACGGCGCAGAACACAAAAATGGCAGCAAATCTCTTCATGAAGAATTGGCTTTTCTAGTTTAGCGGTTGTCCGGGCGCGGGTTAACCAGCCTTTCCTGCTGCGATGGTTACGTTCGGGAGGAGCAACGCGCCCCTTTTCCCGCCTCTCTACTTGAAGATGGGTTAGCTCGCCGTTTCAGGCCGCGGCGGCGGATGTGCGCAAATTTTCACAAATCCATAATCCAGCCTTAACATTCCTGGTTTATTACTTCGGAGTTCCCACCTCTTACTCACACTAGTAGTTTGACCGTCGTCAACTGAAACGATCTTAGTCTTGGAGGATCAGCGTATGAAGATCAGGAGTTTCCTTCGCGGCGCGGGCTTAACGGCCATTCTCGCCGTGACCAGCTTCGCGTCTGCTCAAATTCTACCGACCGGTGCAACCATCACACCGAGCGCAGCCCCGGGTTCGGTATTTGTGCCTTTGACAACTTCATTGCCGGACTTTCCGGTGTATACGCCGGATGGCGCCGAGACCACAGTCATTAGCCCGGATGGCAAAACTCTGCTGATCCTGACCAGCGGCTACAACCTGATGGAAAACTCCAGCGGTAACTACACCGGGACGGATTCCGGTGAGTTTGTCTTCGTGTATGACATCTCCACGCCCAGTACGCCGGTGCAGACGCAGGTCGTCTTTCTGTCGGACTACGCTGAGACCTTCGACGGCATCGTGTGGGCGCCGAATGGTTCGGCATTCTATGTCGGCGGTGGAGGCGATGACGTTGTGCACACGTTCACGCTGCAAAGCGGACAGTGGGCCGAATCCGGCACGCCGATCAAGCTCGGCCATTCGGGCGATCTGATGTCAAAAGAGACTGAGACCGGCCCGACGACTGCGATGCTCGGCATAACCGCCGACGGCAATACGCTCTTCGTAGCCAACCACGAAACCGATTCCGTGACCTCCGTTGACCTGGTCCATGGCGTGGTTCTCCAAGAGTATGATCTTCGCCCGGGCATTATCAATCCCGCGCAAACGGGGGTTCCGGGTGGAGAGTTCCCCTACGGCGTTGCCGTCGTGGGCAGCAACACCGTTTACGTGTCCAGCGTTCGCGACCGCGAGATCGACGTGCTGAAATTTGCCAACGGGGTTCTGAGCCTTACCACCCGGATTCCGGTCGCCGGCAACCCGGAGAAGATGACTCTCAATGCCGCTCAAACCAAGCTGTTCGTGGTGGCAGCCAACTCCGACGAGTTGATCATCATTAACACCGCGACCAACACGGTGTTGAGCCAGGTCAACGCCACCGCGCCCGTCGATGTTCTGGGCAGCGGCAAGTCAGTGCCCAAGGGCAGCAATCCCAACAGCGTTACCCTTTCGCCCGACGAGAGCACCGCTTATGTCACGGACGGTGGTACCAACGCCGTGTCGGTCATCAACCTTACCGGGAAGAAGCCCGTCGTCGCCGGATTGATCCCGACTGGCTGGTACCCCAATTCGGTCAGCGTCAGTCCGGATGGCTCTACGCTGTATGTAGTGAACGGCAAGAGCGTGGAAACTGCGAATCCGGCGAACTGCCGCTACATCAATAACGACCCGGGCGGCGGTTTCGGCTCGGGCTGCGATACCTTGTTTTCACAGAGCGGCGCCGCCAACCAGTATGCGTGGCAGAACGAGTACTCAGGTTTCCTGACGTTACCCGTGCCCAATGCGGTTCAACTCGCGCAGTTGACCGGCCAAGTCGCGCAAAACAACGGCTTCAACTTCCGGTTGAGCGCGAACGACATTGCGACCATGACGTTCCTGCAACAGCACATTAAACACGTCATCTACATCGTGAAAGAAAACCGCACCTTCGACCAGATCCTCGGCGACCTGACCAACGGCGCGAACGCGGACCCGGCCTATACCCAATTCCCGGCCTCGGTCACGCCGAACTTTCACAACCTGGCCAACAACTTTGTGACCTTCGACAATTTTGACGACAGCTCGATGGTGAGCATGGATGGCTGGCAGTGGTCGCTCGCGGCACGCGCGCTCGATATCAACGAGAAGTGCGTTAAAGTCAATTACGGAAAGGGCGGCTGCCAGTACGACAGCGAAGGCACGGCACGCAACATCAACGTTGCAGTGACGGGCGTCGCCGCTCGCCAGGTGGAGCAACCGCTGTATCCGCCCGATCCGAACCTGCTACCCGGAAACTCCAACGAAGTCGAAGCCGACGGCCCCGATGGTGAGCGAGGCGGGGGCTATCTCTGGGATGCAGCGCTCAAAGCTCATCTCACCGTGCGCAACTATGGGTTCTACACCGATCTGGGTGCTTTGGATGTACGCGAAGCCCTTGGCGAAATCAGCCCCACTCTCGCCCATCCTTGCTCCACGAAGCCTCCGACGCAGGTGGAGTGGCCGGCGAAGAAGGAACTGCTCAATCGCAGCGATCTCTGCTTCTGGCCCTTCGATCAGAGCTACCCCGACTTCTTCCGCTACGCGGAATGGGCGCGGGAATTCGACCTACAGGTTAAGCACAATACATTCCCCAATCTGGTTTTGCTGCGCTACGATCATGACCACTTCGGCAACTTCGGCACCGCCAGTTTCGGAGTAAACACGCCGGAACTTCAGATTGCCGACGACGACTACGCGGTAGGACTGACGGTGGATAAGATCGCCCACAGCCCCTACGCCAGCAGCACGCTCGTCTTCGTGATTGAAGACGATCCCCAGGATGGCGCCGACCACGTCAGCGGGGACCGCAGTCTTGCGTTCATCGTTGGACCTTATGTGAAGCAGGGCGCGGTCGTCTCCAACGCCTACTCCACGGTCAGCATGTTAAAGACGATCGAAGAAGTTCTGGGCCTGCCCCCGCTCGGCGTGCATGACGCGGGTGTTCCGCCCATGACGGACGCCTTCAACATCGCGCAAGCGGGCTGGACCTATTCCGCAATTCCGTCCAGCTACCTCTACAACACCACGCTTCCGATTCTCAACAAGTACGTCATCAACCGCGACAATCTGCCACAGCCGACGCACGACGCGGCCTGGTGGGAAGCGCAAACCAAGGGCATGGACTTCAGCAAGGAAGACCGGATCCCTACGGAGAAATTCAACCGGATCCTCTGGAACGGACTGAAGGGCACACCCTATCCGGCGTTGAAGCCTGGCAAGAAGCCGGAGCCCGAGGACAAGGAAGTCAGCAAGACCGGTTCGGAATAGATCCAGAGCTGCGTTCAATAAGCATCCCGGCTGTCCCTTTATGTACGGGGACAGCCGGGACTTTTTGTGCACCTGGAGCGTGTCCAGAGTTGCTGTGTGCGCCGGCGGCTGCCGAAGTGCGCCCGGCTTGGACGGGCGAGGGCGCCCGTCCCCACACAGCCGTTCTCACACGAGCGGGAATCCGCTCTTAAGGCACAAGCAATTCAGTCAAGCGATGAGTCAGCACCAGCATTGCGGCATAGTTGCTGGCAATGCCGGCGATCACTGGGGTCAGAACAAGAAGAGTCCAGGGCCAAGCGCGTTGGAGGCGGTGATCGGACGCGCGCCATTCAAGCAAACGCCCCACGCGCAGGCGAATCGAACAGGAGCCACTGACGAGACCGCTTGCCAAAGCAGGCTCGGACCACTGTTTCGAGGATCTCGAGAGTTTGATCAGGGCGGCCGCCAGATTCAGCGCATCCTGACGATTCGCCACGGCGGCATCGTCTGCCACCAGTTCGGCCGCCTCGCGCCACGCACTTTCAAGGCCGCTCATCCCGGGAAAGGGAGTTGCACTGATTAAAACCTTCTTCAGGTTATCCCAGGAGCGCCTGTGCCCTAGCTCGTGGCGAACCGCTATTTGCAACTCGTCGTCGCTGAGTATCATCGCTGCCATGTCGGAGACCATCACTTTGGGTCTCCGAATGCCGACGAGAAGCAGCGCGGGCGCGCCCTTCGAAGCACTCAGCGCCGGCGTGACCGCCTCGTCGCCGATGCTCATCGCTCCCATGCTCCTCAGTCCCAACGACCACTGCGTCACTGCGCTGGCCGTTCTCGCCTGAGCCCTAAGCACACGGAACAGGCCCGCGCCCAGGATGACGAGCGAACACACGGCGAGAACGAACGTCCCGGCGTCCTCGTCAAGCGACGCCCTCTCCATCAGCCAGAATGATGGGAAAGTGAAAAACACGGCGACCACGGCGGAAGCCGCAAAAGAAAAAATCCGCAGTCCGAACAGGAAATTGGCGGAGCTCACGAGGGCCGAGCTAAAGCGAGACTTGCGACCCGCGCGGTTCATGCTCCGCCATGCCAACACCGCCAGCGACGCCAGCGGGCAGTACACCATGGCGAAAAACGCAAGAGAGACGAGGAGCCCCCGCGCCGCAAAGATCACCTCGGTTCTCCCTTCTTGAGCAGTAGTTCCGCGCGCCGGCGCTCTACCATGGATTGCAACTCTTCGAGTAATTTCTCGTCCTGCGCGCCGACAGCCTCCACGAAATACGAAAGGTGCAGCGAAGCATACTCAGATCCGAGAAGTTGCCGGATACCATGCACGGCAGCTACGCGCTCCAGTTCTTCCGGGCTATAGCGCGCCGAGTAGCGAAACGCCTTGCCCTCAAGAGCACGGGCGAGCAGTCCTTTTCGAAACAGACGATCCATCGTCGTCATGATCGTGGTATAGGTTTGCCAGATGGTGCCATCCTCCAGCACTTCGCGAACGGTGGCAGTTCCTCGCGCCCACACGGCATGGTGGATTTGCCGCTCCAGCGGCCCAAGCCGGGCCGGAAGGACATTTTCGAAGATAGAGTGAAGCGGGTCCATTTCGATCGGTGCAGCGGATCGGGCCGATCCCGATAAAGAGAACTTTAAAGTCGTGGGGTTCGCTGAGTCAACGGGCGCAGCAGAGAATTCATCGCGCCTCAACAATTACCGCAAGTAGTAGATCTACGAATGTATTAGCGGCAGTAGTAGGCTTTTCTCAGAGCATTCACAGGTGTGTGATGTAGCATTAATAACATGCGACTATCGTCCGGTGTTTTGGCCCATCGGAAAGGAGCAGGGCTAAGGAGATTCGAACAATGAACAGGTTCGGCTTGATGCTGCTTCTTCTCTTTGGCGCGCTTTCAGTTGAATCGCGCTCTCAGAGTGTGGTAACGACCGGAGTGGTTCGCGGTGTAACCAGGGATAGTTCCGGCGCTCTGATTGCGGACGCGATGGTGATTCTTTTGGCGCGCAACACGGGCGAGTCGTCGCTGCGGAGAACCAACGATGCGGGTCTGTTCGTATTCCCCTCCCAGCCCGTCGGCAACTACCGCCTGGAGGTGACGGCTGCCGGATTCCGCCAGGAGGTCGTCGAGGGGATCACCGTACAGGTTGGCCAACCTATTACCGTAAATGTCCGTCTCCAGCCTGGAGTTGCTGCCGAGTCGATAACTGTCACCGGCGAATCCCCGCTTCTACGAACCGAAGACTCCGACCAGAGTTCCGTAGTGAATCGCGATCTTCTGGACGGTCTGCCCCTGAGCGGAAGGCGGTTCCTCGATCTTGCGCTGCTGGTTCCGAATGCCACGCCCGACGGCGATTCCGGCCTAGTGAGCTTTGCCGGCGAACAAGGCGGCGAAGACACAGGCTATGCCAATGCCAACGGCGCCAACTCTTTTACCGTGGACGGCGCCAGCGCCACCAGCAACTACTTCGGCAACGCCCGCGGGGGCGAGAAAGTCCCTTACATCTTTGGCGAGAATGCCATCGAGGAGTTCCAGGTGGCCGTGACCCCGTATCGTGCCGATTACGGTGGAGCCGCGACCGGGTTTGTGAACGTGGTGACGCGCTCTGGCAGCGACGCTGTCCACGGCGGCGGGTTCTACTACAACCGCAATTCTGGAACCGGCGCGAACGACGCCATCGACAAGGAAAACGGCTTTGCCCGCCCCGTCGACATTCTCCAGCAATTCGGCGGAAGCCTCGGCGGCCCCATCGTTTCGCATCGCGCCTGGTACTTTGTGGATTACGAACAGCAGCGCCGGAAGGACCCCATCACCGCGATCAACTCCGGTTTCACGAACCTGAATCAGGACTTGTTGGACAATTTCGGCATCCCCGACGGCACCCAGCTTCCCGCGCCCAATACAACTCCCAATAACCCATTCCCGGTTCCGAGCAGCTTGTTACAGCCGGATGCGACCAACCCTGTCTATCTGCAAGACGTGGCCAACGCGCTGAATGCCATCCAGTCGAACACGGGAGTTCAATCCCGCTTTGGCAACGACTGGTCGCTGTTTTCCAAGATCGATTACCGCGATTCGAAAGACGACCGCTTCTACCTGAGCCTGAACTGGAACCGCTTCGATTCTCCGAACGGTTTTATCCTCGGCACGCAGACCGCACTTTTCGGCAAGAGTACGCTGGCCAACGCCTTTGTGCGCGACTACCACGCCAGCACTGGCTGGAGTCACGCTTATGGCAGCAATCTGTTGAATGAAGTTCACGCCAGCTTTTCGCGCGACGACCAGTATTCCACGCCCACCGGAATGGTGAATCCCGCGCTTCCGACCGCCGATCTGGAAGGGAACGTTTCGGACTTTCAGCTAGGCAACGCCGGTTTTGCTGGCGGGCGCACCGACGAAGCCATTTGGCAGATTTCCGACCATGTGAGCTATGTGCGCGGCCGGCACACTTTAAAATTCGGCGTCGAGTTCACGCGCACACACCTGACGGACCTCGCCTTCGGCGGCTTCGATCCCGACGCGCAACAGCAGAATGGTACCTTCCGCGGCACGTACAGCTTCGACAGCCCCGAGGACTTTGCCCTGGGCATTTACGACAGCTTCTTTCAGAGCACGGGCCAGCCCAAGTTTTCTTTCAACGTCCCCTATTATGGGTTTTACTTTCACGATACCTACCAGGTTCGTCCGCGTCTCACGCTCGAGTTGGGATTGCGGGAAGATTTCCAGGTCTATCCGCAGCCCAGCGAAAATCCGGCATTCCCGCTGACCGGCCAATTTCCCAATCAATATCGGCGCATCGCACCGCGCTTCGGATTTGCATGGCAGCCGCTGGACAAGACCGTAGTCCGCGGCGGATTTGGGAAGTTCTACGAGAATCTCAACGGCCTGAATTACCGCAACTCGGTGGTTTCCAACGGACTGTTGTCGCAGCAGGCATCGGTGTCGCTCGATTACGATCCCACGCTCGCCCCCAACCAGCAGATCGCTGTTTTTCCCAATCAGGTCTCCGATCCTTCGCTGTTCTCGGAGCCCGACATCTCGTTGATCGCCCCGAATTTCAAATTTGCCTACATCCTGCAGGGAAGTTTGCAGATCGAGCGGGAGATCCTGCCGGATACCGTCGTCACCATCGGAACAACCTGGACGCATGGCGTTAACTTGGAGTCTTCGAGCGCGTACGATCTAAATCTGAACTCGCCCACGGGCACAACCACTTACATTCTCTGCCCCGCCGAAGCAACGGACCAGAGCCAGTGCGCGGGGGGCAGGTCGGTCGTCCTGCCAAATCTTGATTCGGGACTCTTGACCGAAGGCCGCCTGACTTCGAACTTCGGGCAAATCAATGCCCTCGTCTCACCTGGCGTCAACAACTACAATTCGCTATTCATCCAGGCACAACGCCGCTTTCGCCATGGGCTGGCTTTTCAGGGCGCCTATACATTTTCGAAGAACATGATGTCGCGCGGCGTCGACTTCAATAACCAGTTCAACTTCAGCGACACCCACGCGCCCTACTTGCTCGATCAGCGCCATCGTCTCTCGATCGCCGCCGTGTACGAACCTAGCTTCGGAGCCAGTTTGCACGATGGATTCTTGCGCTCGGCCTTGTCGGACTGGACCCTCAGCACGGTGATGCAGTTCGCCTCCGGGCGCCCTTATGCGGCATTGATCGACCTCGCTTGCACTACCCCGGACACGGCACTGGATCCGAGTTCGTGTCAGCCGTATACCGTCGTGAACGGCAATGAAATCCCGGCCGGCAATTCACTCAACAACTCTGCCGCGCTCCAGGCCACCGCCAACTCCGCTCTGGGCATCAACTCCGGCAGCCCGAGTCCCTTCGCAGGTTTGGATTCTTTCTATGGCCCCTGGACCGAGCAGATCGATCTCGGATTAGCGCGCAGGTTCAAAGTGACGGAACGCCACGCCGTCACCTTGCAGGCGCAAGTGTTCAACGTGATGAACCACGCCAACTACTACGTCCAGAACGGCAACGGGGTGAGTTACGTCCAATACAGCCCGTTTGGGACTAACTGCGGCGACGGGGCGACCCAAACCCAGCAGTGCTACCTCGTGCCCACCTCGGGCTTTGGGCAGCTTCAAGTCATCAACGCACTAAATGGGCCGCGAGTAATGCAGTTCGCGCTCAAGTGGACGTTCTGATCTCCTGACGTTTTCATCTCCTGCAGAGACGGGGCAAGGCCTGTCTTCGAGAAAATCAGCTCCGACGGCCTTCCCCGCGCCTTGCAGTTTTCCGCATGATTCACGTTCTAGATGCGTTGGTTAGAGTCCTCTGAGCCTTCGGCGGCAAGCGGTGGCGCAGGCTGCCGGCCGCAGTGCGGAGACCGCCGCATGTTGCGTGGCGTCCGCGATGAGTTTATTGTGGATTCGCTCATATTCCGCTCATTGACTCTATCCACCTATGAATGCTCGCGTCTTCTTCTGGTCGCTCACATCGGCACTCGCCGGATTCCTTTTCGGTTTTGACACGGTTGTCATCTCCGGCGCGGAAAAAACAATTCAATCGCTATGGGGCCTGAGTCCCGGACTCCACGGCATTGCCATGGCTTCCGCACTCTACGGCACCGTCGTGGGGGCGTTGATCGGCGGCTGGCCCGCTGACCGATTCGGACGCAAAGCCACGCTGCTTTGGATTGGCGTGCTGTATTTTATCGGCGCAATCGGGTCGGGTCTGGCGCCCAATGTTTCCACGTTCATCATCGCGCGTGTGATTGGCGGCTTGGGCATCGGCATTTCGACTGTGGCGGCTCCGCTGTACATCTCGGAGATCGCGCCGCCTAAATACCGAGGACGGCTTGCCGGCATGTTCCAGTTCAACATTGTTTTCGGCATCCTGATCGCTTTTGTGTCCAACGCGCTGCTCGCCGGCATTGGCGAGAATGCCTGGCGCTGGATGCTGGGCGTGGCCGCGTTTCCCTCGCTTCTCTACGCTCTGTTTTGCTTCGGACTTCCTGAAAGCCCGCGCTGGCTGCTGAGCAGAAAGAGCGATTACGCGAGCGGGGTGAAGGTTCTGCAACGCATCCTGCCCGATGCTTCCGAAGCCGAGATCAAGGCCCAGGCGAACGAGATTGTCGCGGCATCCTCGGAAAAAGCGACCTCGGGGCATTTCTGGACACGCCGTCTTCGCAAACCGATCCTACTGGCCATTTTCATAGCATTCTTCAACCAGCTCTCTGGCATCAATGCGGTTCTTTACTTCGCGCCGCGCATATTTGAACTTACCGGCCTGGGTGCGAAAGCCGCGTTGCTGCAATCCATCGGCATCGGTGTTACCAATCTCATTTTCACCTTTGTTGGCCTGTGGCTCATTGACCGGCTGGGCCGCCGCACGCTGCTCTTTATTGGCTCGTTCGGTTACATCGCATCGCTGGGAACGATTGCCTGGGCTTTCTTTACGGAGCATTACTCGATCGTGCCAGTGTGTGTCTTTTCTTTCATCGCCGCGCACGCCATCGGTCAAGGAGCGGTGATCTGGGTCTTTATTTCCGAGATATTTCCCAACCGCCAGCGCGCCGAAGGCCAGACCCTCGGCAGCTTCACACACTGGACCTTTGCCGCCCTGCTTACGACTTTTTTCCCCAAGATGGTGACTGCCTTTCCACCCGGCTACGTCTTCTCGTTGTTCACCTTCATGATGGTTCTCCAACTTATTTGGGTAAAGCTGTGGGTACCGGAAACGAAGGGCGTGCCGCTGGAGCAAATCCAGAAACAACTGGGCATCGAATAGGGCCACCATGGACTTTAACGTTGTCGGCGTGGGAGAAGTGCTGTGGGACTTGCTGTTCACGGGTGAACAGCTCGGTGGAGCTCCCGCGAATTTCGCGTATCACGCGCACGCCCTCGGCGCGCCGGTAAAGTTCATCACGCGAGTAGGCAAGGATGATTACGGACGCGAAATCATTCGCCGCTTCCGTGAGATGGGACTGCCGGACACCACCGTGCAGGTGGATGAGAGCGTACCTACAGGGACAGCGAAAGTCGCGCTCTCAGGCAACGGGCTGGCCCAGTTCACTATTCAGGAGAATGTTGCCTGGGACCACATTGCTGTGACACCGGAGGCGCTCGCGGCCGCGCGCGCGGCGGACGCAATCTGCTTCGGCAGCCTCGCCCAGCGTTGCCAACCGTCACGCAACACGATTCAGCAACTAGTCGCGGCGACGCCAGTGGAGGCGCTGCGCGTCTTTGACATCAATCTGCGGCAGCAGTTTTATTCGCGTGGCGTGATTGAAGAATCGCTCCAGTTAGCGAACGTGCTGAAGCTGAACGATGACGAACTGCCGGCCCTCAGCAGAATATTGAGCTTGCCCGGTTCGACCGAGCATCAGGTCGAGCGTCAGATCGAGCGCCTGGCGCAAGCCTACAGCCTGCGATTGGTGGCGCTGACGCGTGGTGCGAGGGGCAGCCTGCTCTATCAGGAGGGGCGGTGGTCCGATTGTCCATCTCGTCCGGTGAAGGTCGTCGACACCGTGGGCGCAGGCGATTCCTTTACCGCCGCGCTGGTTCTGGGACTGCTCCGGAAGATGGACTTGGACGAAATCAATACTCTCGCCAACGAAGTGGCACGATATGTCTGCTCCTGCGCGGGCGGGACGCCATCTTTGCCAGTGGAATTTGCGAGAAACTTTTCCCTCGCACCCGCGCGGTGACGACACGCAGCGAAGACCCTCGCAATGACCGCAGCCGATCACTTCCGAATTACCGCCTCCGCTCTTAAGCACTGGGCCATCGCCCAGTTGCAGGACTCACTCGCGGTCGGCATTCTATGGCTGATCGGCCTGTGGATTATTCGCGTTCCATGGGCTCCGCTGTGGGCGGTGCTGGCTGCGGTGGTGCAGATCGTTCCTCACCTTGGCCCGATTCTTGGATTGCTTGGCCCAGTGCTGGCCTCTGCGCTGCGCTGGCAAGACTGGCAGCATCCGCTCTACGTGCTCATTCTCTACGCGGTGATCGTCGTGATCGATGGATTGGTGCTCCAGCCCTACATCATGCGGCGCGTGGCGAGGGTGCCGATGTGGGCGTCGATTCTTGTCCCGCTGGTACTCGGATTTGTGATTCCGTTCTGGGGATTTCTGCTTGCGCCTCCGCTGCTAGCGGTGGTGTATGCATATAAGGCACGACGGGCGGGAAACTCGTGAAATCGCGGCGGCTGTGACCATTATCTTGGACTCGGCCGCGCCCCCTATTTCTCGATAGATTAGAATCCACTAGTTACGAGCCTGTCCTAGAGGAGATCATGGCCGCACTGATCGATGCCATCGACGTTAAGCGCAAAATGTTTTTCGAGTTCGAGAACACGCCATTCGTCTGCCTGGAAGCGGAGGTGTCTACCCCTACAGCCCGCGGCGGTCAGACCCTGGTCCGCCTGAAGATGCGTAACCTCATTACACGCGCGGTCTTCGACAAGACATTCAAGGCCAGTGACCGATTCAAGGAGCCGGACCTCGAGACGGTTCCCGCATCCTATCTTTATAGGGACGCAAATGGTTTCTACTTCATGGACCAGGAGAGTTTCGAGACCCTCACCCTTTCCTCCGAGATGATAGGGGACGCCGTGGACCTTATCGTGGAAGGGGTCATCATCCAGTTGCACAGATACAACGGCAACCCCATCGGCCTGCAGTTGCCACCCCATGTGGAGTTGAATGTCACTTACACGGAACCCGGTGTCCGCGGCGACACCTCCAGCGGCAGCGTGACTAAGCTTGCGAAGCTCGAAACCGGCATCGAGATTCGCGTTCCCCTCTTCATTAAAGAAGGAGAAACCGTCAAGGTGTCCACCGAGACGCGGGAGTTCGCGGGGCGGGCTTGATTGCGCGCTAATGGCGAATGGATGGAGATTGCCGTTCCATTCATTACGATCCGAGCGTCAGCAACGCCTTCCGAATCTGCGTATGCCGCTGCGTGAGATGCAGGTAGAGCATTTCATCCGGCTTGGCTTTGGCGCGGATGATTCGGACGAGGTCTTCTTTTTCTTCTCGCGTCCACGCGCGCAGTTCCGGAACATCAGCCAGAACGACCGCGAAATTGTCAAAAGATGCCTTCTCCAGCGGCGACCACGACGATGTCCTTACTCCCAGACTTCGCTCCAGCGCACGCCTCGCGTGCTCGCGCATGAGGCTGGCATCTCCGCCAAAATTGCGCGCTATACGCCGGTTGACTCGCAATCCGATGTTGCGCGTCGAAAATCGATCCCACGCTCCTGGTTCACTTCCTGGAAGGTCGTAGAAGACGTGGCCCGCCGCCAGCCGCTTCAGCGTGCGCGCGGGCGTCCGGTATTTTGAATTGGCGGCGATTTTCTGCTCTTCGCGCTCCGCTAGTCGCTGTAGATCGGCGCGTCCCGGCCGGAATCCCAGCTTCCGGTAGAACCAGAACGCGCCCGATGCGATCGCCTCCTCGTTCTCATGGCCCAGTTGATAGGGATAAACCGAGACGCACGTCGTTCCCATGACGTGACACAAGCAGCGCAGCACTTGGGCATAGACCCATCCCGCTTCGCCGCCGCGAAAAGTGTAGAAGGTATTGAAGCCGACCTCCATCCACTCGCAGAGTCCGATGGCTTCGATATAGTTGATCGGCACGCCATTTTTCAGCGTCAACCCCGCGACATAGGCGCGCAACGGCAGACGGCGATCGGGCGGCAAGTGCCAGAGATAGATGGTCACTCCTCGGCCTACATCAGACCGCACAGCCGACCGCGGATCGCCCAGCGTGGTGCCGTAAAGTTCGCGATAGCGCACCAGCATGACCTCGCGGACTAAGTCCATGATCTCGTCGCCCTGCTTGCGCGAAAGCCGCCTCAGCTGCGGTGGATGCCGCGCCAACTCATTAGCCAGCGAGACATGGCTCCGGCTGATTAGCTGTTCGCTGTGATAGAAAACGCTGCGCACCGGCTTCCAGTTTCGCGTTCGCGTGATGGCGGAGTTTTCGAGACTCCAGCGCAAGGGCACGCGCAGCGATTCGTAGAGCTCGGATTTTTGTGGCGCGGGTAGCGGCAATCGCTCGAAACATTCGATCAGCCATGCCGGCGTGGCACGCTTCTTTCTCTTGAACTCGCCCCCAGCCGCCTCAAGCCACCGGCGCCAAGGCGTGTCGGCCTCGACGTACGCATCGTCCTCGAGCAACGGAATGAAGCGCGGGCCGATATTGCCTAAGTTGCGTCCGGGCTCGTAGTTTTCCCAGGCGATTTCGACTTTGCCGGGCATGCGCTTGATGAGCCAGCTCGCAACATCGAAGCTGAGCGTGTCTTCCATCTCGGTGCCGGCGATTCCGGCAACTTCGAAGGTGTCGAAGTCGTCCATGTCGGCGCCAGTTTTGCGTAACTCTTCCACTCTCTTGTGGAAACGATTCAGAATGCGCTCGGTGGCGCGCACCACGGTTGGTCCTTGCGGGAAGGCGCGCAAGAAAAGCAATGCTTCATGAAAGCGGATCAGCGAAGCTGTATCGGCTAAGCGCATGGCATCGGGCCGATTCAGCAGCTTTACGACGTTTGCCGCTTCGTGGCGACCGAAGCGATAGCGGCAGGCTTCGAGCTGGGCGAGTTGGCGATCAAGAGTTTTCGTGGCCATGGGGGTTCCCGACCAAGGGTACCTCATGGCTTGGCTATCAAGCGTTAGTAGCTGATGGACGCTGTGGTTTTGGTGGGCAAAGGGCAAGAGCTTAAACCACAGAGAGCACAGAGGAACACGGGGAATCCGCAAAGAACACGAATGCGTGGGCACCCAGCACCCAGCTAACATCGTTCAAAGGATAGGCAACCGCCAACACCCATGTGAATGTTCCCGGCCTTAGAACACTCCTTTTCATTTGCTAACCCAAAGCTGGAATTTGAGTCTACTATTTTGTCCTCCTACGTTTTCTGCCCACCACAAGGGAGATCAAGACGCTGTTCGCAAGCAGCCTATAAAATTCATGCAGTGGAGGAAACAATGAGCGACACCCGCAGAAATTTTATCCGTCTCGCCGGTCTCGGCGGGGGGCTTTGCGTGACTGCTGTAGCGCATGGTTCAGCCGCACCCAACAACGGCGCTGACTTTCTCAGTCTGTTTGCGAAGAGGTGTTCGGTGCGCCGCTACAAGCCGGATCCCGTCCCAGAGGAGGACCTGCGCCTTATTCTCGATGCGGCGCGGCGGCCGCCCACGGCGGGAAATCAGCAGCCGTGGAAGTTTCTGGTGATCAAAGATCGTGCCAAGATCGAGCGCATGCGGGTCCGGTGCCTGGAATTGGCCGAAGCACAATGGCATGACTTGGCGCCAGCGGAACAGGCGTCCCGCAAAGAGGCAAAAATCAAGGCCATGGCGGGTTATTTCTCTGCGCCGGTTTATATCGTGGTTCTGACGGACTCGAAATCCACGTATCCCTCCTACAACCAGCACGACGGCCCGTTGGCCGCAGGATATCTGTGTTTGGCGGCTCGGGCGCTCGGTTACGGAACCGTCTATGTCACCGACGCAATTCCCGAACAGGTCACGCGAGAGGTGCTGGGAATTCCCGAACGCTATCAGCGCGTCTGCATCACGCCGCTCGGTGTCCCCGACGGATGGCCCGAACCTACTCCAAAGAAGAAGCTTGAGGAATTTATCGAGTTTGAGTCCTTTGGTTAGGACATAGGGTCGGGCGGGTCACTCACCGCGGAGAACGCGAGTGGGTGCCAAAGGCAGGAGCTTGAACCGCAGGGGGCAAAGAGAAACACGGGGGAAGGCCTGCCCATGCGAAAGCTCGGGCCAACTCGTCCCTTGCGCGAGCCGCCCACTCATTCACAAAGAACGCGAAATGAGTAGGTACCCGGTCCCATGCTATAATCTCAGTTCGCCTGAACGTTTGTATGTCGAGGCTGATCCTGTGATTTCCTCCGCGGGCGGATCCATAATTCCGAGAATCAGCGCAAAATCAAGTTCTCTATAGATGAGGTAAAGCTATGTCCGGCCATTCGAAATGGGCAACCATCAAGCACAAGAAGGGCGCGCTCGACGCCAAGCGCGGCAAGATCTTCACCCGTCTCATCAAGGAAATCGCGATGGCGGCCAAGTCGGGCGGCGATCCCGACATGAATCCGCGGCTGCGCACGGCGATCCTGGCGGCGAAGTCCGAGAACATGCCTGCAGACAATATCAAGCGCGCCATCCAGCGCGGCACCGGCGAACTGCCGGGTCTTACCTACGAAGAATTCGTGCTCGAGGGCTACGGGCCCGGCGGCGTGGCTTTGCTGGCGGAAATCTCCACCGACAACCGCAATCGCACGGTGAGCGAAATCCGCCACGTGTTCGGGAAGAATAATGGCAACATGGCCGCAGCGGGATCGGTGTCGTATATGTTCCACAAGAAGGGCGACATCATTATCGCCAAGTCGGCGGCCAAGGAAGACGATCTGATGAACATCATCCTGGAATCGGGCGGCGAGGATTTGAAGGACGATGGCGAGAACTGGGAAATCCTGACCGAGACGTCCGCCTATGAAGGCGTGCTGGAGGCCTTGAAGAAGGCTGGTATCACGCCGGTTTCGTCGAGCGTGAGTATGGTTCCCGATACCTACATCAAACTGGAAGGGCAGCAGGCGGCGCAGATGATTCGGCTGCTCGCAGCGCTCGAAGATAACGAGGATGTGCAGAACGTGCATGCCAACTTCGATATCGATCAGAAAGTCCTGGAAGAAGTTGCCGGCTGAGAGGCGATCGGATCATTGGGTGATCGGGTGATCTGAGTTGCACAAAGGCTCTGCTTTTGCGTTTTGCTTTTGAATTTCGATCACGCGATGACCCGATCACCGGATGGCCCGATACTTTTCCAGACTTTTCAACATCCGCAGAGGAAAAGTTTGTGGAAAAGCGGGGACTCAATCTTGTAACCCGCTGTTAATAAATCGCGTTCAACATTTTGCACAGCATCGGGTGCTAGCCGCATCTGGCGGATTCGTTTTTTCGATACTCCTTCGATAATCAGTGAAGACGCGTCTCGACAAATTGCTCGTGGAGCGAGGCCTCACGCCATCGCGTGAACGGGCGCAGGCGCTCATCCTCGCTGGAAAAGTTCTCGTCAACGAGCAGAAGATCGAGAAAGCGGGCGCATCGATCGACTCGGCGTCGGTTTTGCGCCTGCTGGGCGCAGATCTGCGCTACGTCAGCCGTGGCGGCCTCAAGTTGGAGAAGGCTCTTGAGCACTGGCGAATCGATCTCCAGGGCAAAGTTTGCCTCGACATCGGCGCTTCCACCGGAGGCTTCAGCGACTGCATGCTGCAGCACGGTGCTGCTCGGGTGATTGCCGTCGACACCGGTTATGGTCAGATGGACTTCGGCTTGCGTAACGATCCGCGCATGCGGCTGCTGGAGAAAACCAACGCCCGCCATCTCACGTCCGGCGATCTCAACGAGAATGTTGACTTCATTGCCATGGACGTTTCCTTCATCTCGGCTACCCTGGTGCTGCCGGCGGTGCTTCGCGCTGCTTCGTCTTGCACCAGCGCGAATCCAAGGGTCACTCGCCAACTGGTGGTGCTGGTAAAGCCACAGTTCGAAGCGGGCAGGGAACTGGTGGGCAAGGGCGGAATCGTGCGCGACGAATCGGCGCAACTGGCGTCCGTAGCCAGGGTGGAAGCGGAGCTCTTGCAACTCGGATGCCGGCGCGCCGAGTGGATCGAATCTCCCATTCTTGGGGGTGAAGGCAATCGCGAATTCCTGCTGCACGCAGAGTTTTCAGCACCTGCCATCGGCTGATTCGGTACAATCGAAATTCCGATGCGCGCAGAGAAGCCAGAAGACATGCCCGATTCTCCCCAAAACCCAAGCCGCCCCAAAACTGTTGCCATTATTTCGAAGCCCGACCGTCCCGAGTTATCCGAAGCCCTGCCAGCGCTCGAGAAATGGCTGCTGCAGCGCAACTACGCGGTGGTCGTCGACCAGGAAAGCGCCGCCTATTTTGCGCCCGCCCTCGTCATGCCGCGAAGCGAGTTGGCCGGGCAGGCGCCGGATCTGGCGCTGGTGCTCGGCGGCGACGGGACTCTGCTTTCGGCGGCGCGCGCGGTTGCGAAAGCCGGAACGCTGATCCTCGGCGTCAACCTCGGCACCCTCGGATTCATGACCGAAGTTCCACTGTCTGATTTGTATCCCGCTCTGGAGGCGATCGAGAAAGGGCACTACATCGTCGACAACCGTTCGATGCTGAGTTGCTCCCTGGTGCGGGGCGGCGGGATTCATGCCACTCACTCGGCTTTGAACGAGGCAGTAGTGAGCAAGAGCGCCATCGCGCGCTTGAATCACTTTGAGCTATTCGTGGACGCGGAGTTTGTTTCCAGTTACAGAGCCGATGGCCTGATCGTCTCAACGCCGACTGGTTCGACCGCATATTCTCTTGGAGCGGGCGGCCCGATCCTGAAACCGGATGTGGCTGCCTTCGTTATCACTCCAGTCTCGCCCCACGGATTGACGCATCGTCCGGTGGTCGTGCGCGATACGGTCGAGATCGAAATCCAGGTCAAGACCGGAGATGAAGAAGCGTACCTGAGTCTCGATGGACAAGTCGGCATGCCTATGCGGGATAGTGACATCGTGCGCTGCGTTAAGGCGGAACATTCGGCCCGGCTTTTGCGTTTTAAGAAAACATTTTTCGAAGTGCTCGCCACCAAGCTCAAGTGGGGAGAACGTTGAAGCTAGGTTTCAGGTGCCAGGTCTCAGACTGCTGAAAACCTCTGGTTTGTATCAGGGTATCGCTTTAGCGATGCCGCAAGTTGCGGGAGATTGGACGCCCCTTTGTAGGGGCTGGGGCTATTGTGAGCGAAACATTTCCAGGTCTTGTTGAGAGCACCTTCGACACCGGCGAAGTTCAATTGAACTATGCCGAAGGCCCTGCCCATGGGCCGCCGCTCGTGCTGCTGCACGGACTCGGCCGGCGCTGGCAAGTATTTCTCCCGCTGATTCCCGCGCTGAGCCTGCGCTGGCATATCTTCGCGCCCGACCTGCGCGGTCATGGCAAATCCTCCCACGTGGCCCGCGGCTACCGGGGCCCGCAGTACGCTGAGGACATCGCTTGCCTGCTTCGCGAGCGCGTTTCCGGTCCCGCCGTGCTCTTTGGACACTCTCTCGGCGGCATGTTGGCGATGTGGGTCGCTTCGCATCATCCGGAACTGGTACGCGCCCTGATTCTCGGCGACAACATCATTGTTGTCCGGCGGCTTCACAATCCGATGTACACAGCGCTGTTCTCGGGACTCCGGGATCTGGCGCGCAAGGGCGGTTCGGTCGAGCAGATCGCGGACGGGATTGGCAAGATTGTGCTGCCCGTTCCGAACACCGATGAATCGGTTATGATCCACGAACTTCCCGGCAACGATGAGGCCTACCTGCTCTCGTGGGCGCGTTGCGTGCAGCAGGCCGATGCCGACACCTACGATATGACGCTCGACGGATCGTCGCTCGAAGGATGGGACGGAGAGACGGTGTTGCGCGGAATCGTTTGTCCGGCGCTGCTTCTGCAGGGTACGCCGGAATTAGGTGGTCTGATGTCGGACGCGGACGTTGCGCTGGCCACGCGCTTGTTACCGCATCACACACACGTGAAGTTCCGCAACCTGGGACACGCGCTGTTCATCCAGCAGCCCGAGCCGGTGTTGCGGGCCGTGACCAATTTTTTGGAGTCGCTGTAGCTCCGGTGGAGCGACGGATGTCCCCTCGGCAAGATCAGGGCAGGCTCTCGCCCGTCGGGCCGGGCGAGACGCGCGACTCTCCGCTAGAGCTTTTCCAATCTCAACTGATCCTGCAAGCTCTCGCGTCTCCGTATCACTCTCGCGTCCGCGCCATCGACCAGCAACTCCGCCGCGCGGCCGCGCGTATTGTAGTTCGATCCCAGCACCGAGCCGTACGCGCCCACGTCGAGAATGGCCAGCAGATCGCCTTCGCTGACCACTGGAAGTCTTCTGTCGCGCGCAAAAAAGTCGCCGGTTTCGCAGATTGGACCGACTACATCGACAATCTCTGTTTCGCGCGACTTGCGGCTCGTCGCCAGGCCCAAGGGAACAATCTCGTGATACGCGCCGTACAGCGAAGGACGCAGCAGATCGTTCATCGCCGCATCGACAATCAGAAAGCGTTTGCGGCGATTCGTCTTCCGATATAGGACGCGCGTCACCAAAACGCCTGCGGGGCCTACGATGGAACGTCCCGGTTCGAGCAGCAAATGCAGCTTCAATCCGTGTAACGGACGAAGCACCGCCCTGGCGTACGCCGCAATCTGTTTCTCAAAACTCCGCTGCGCTCCTTCGTACGAAATTCCCAAGCCACCGCCGGCGTCGATATAGCGGATGTCGTGTCCCTGCTCGCGCAGGCCGCGAACCAGATCGGCAACGCGCTCGATCGCGGCTTCAAACGAACCGACATCGGTGATCTGCGACCCGATGTGGACGCTCACGCCGGCCACTTTCAGATAGGGCTGCTTCGCGGCCTCCGCGTAGAGTGCCCGCGCTTCGGGAATCGGAACGCCGAATTTGTGCTGATGCAATCCAGTCGAAATATACGGGTGAGTCTTTGCCGGAACGTCGGGATTGACGCGCACCGCGATCGCCGCCGGCTTCTTCAATCGCGCCGCAGTTGCGGCAAGCAACTTCAATTCCGAAGCGCTTTCAAGGTTGAAGAGCAATATGCCGGAGCGCAGCGCGAGTTCCATTTCTGCTGCGGTCTTGCCCACGCCGGAGAACACCACGCTGCTTGCGGCCTTCCGGTTCACGCCCAGAACTCGTTGCAATTCTCCTCCAGAAACCGCGTCGAAGCCGGCCCCCGCGCTGGCTACGAGGCGCAGAATCCCTAGCGTGGAATTGGCTTTGACCGAATAACACAAGGTGTGAGGGATGGAATGAAAAGAGCGACGGAAGGCGTCCAACCGCGCGCGGATCATTGCCGCGGAATAAACGTAGAGCGGAGTTCCGTGGCGCGCGGCGAGGCTTGCCAACGACACTGCTTCGCAGTAAAGCTCCCTAGCGTGCGCTCCCGAGGCCGCGCCGTGATATTCAAAAGCCGGCGGCCGTAACCTTCGCGATACGCGCGTTTGCTTCACTTGCGTTTGCCCGCACCGGCCTTGACTTTGATCGCGACCACCGTTTGATCGTCGAACGTATCCACACCCGCGGCGTGCTCGGTGACCGCTTTGAAGATCTCCTTCACGACGCAATCCGCCGACTTGGTCACGCAGTTGGCGACAATCGCTTCAACTTGCTCCGGCCCAAAGGATTGGCCGTGCCGGTTGCGTGCGTCGAGAATGCCGTCGCTGTAAAACACGAACAAATCGCCTGGCTTGGCCTTGAAAGTGAATTCGTCGTAGTCGGCTTCGTCGAACAGCCCCAGCGGAAGCCCGGTCGCTTCGATAAACTCAATTTTGCCATCGCGACAATGGATGGGGCGGGGCAGGCCGGAATTTGCCACCAGCAGCGCCCGCCTCTCATCGTCCCACACCGCGTAGATGATCGACACAAACTGCGCCGCAATGCGGCGTTCCGCGAGCGACAGGTTCACCGCCGAAAGCATTTCCGCCGAACCCGGCTCAATGGGCGCATGGGAACGGAGAATGCCGCTGACCAGAGCGGCATAGATGGCGGCCGGCGCGCCTTTGCCGCTCACGTCTCCAATCGCGATCCCCAGGCGCGACAACGAATATGGAAGGAAGTCATAGAGATCGCCGCCAATGGCGCGGGCGGGAACAAACTTCGCCGCAACGTCGAGATGCCGCATCCGGGGAAGCGAATGCGGCAGCAAGCGAAACTGCAACTCGCGCGCCAACGCCAGATCGCGCTCCAGGCGCTGCTCCTGGCGGGCAATCTCCTCATACAAGCGCGCGTTTTCAATGGCGATCGCAAGTTGCGCCGCGAGCGTGGTGAGAGTCCGCTTGTGATCGTCGGTGAAATATCCGCGACGCGTGTGCTCCAGATCGAGCACGCCGATCACTTGTTCCTGGTAGATCAGCGGAACCGCCAGCTCCGAGCGCGTCTCCGGATTCACCGCGATGTAACGGTCACTCTTGGCGACGTCCGGCACCAAGACCGCTTCCTTAGCCTGCGCGGCGTATCCCACCACGCCGCGGCCCATCGGGATGTCGTGCTTCAAATGCAGTCTTTCCTCGAAGCGCTGCGAGAAGCGGTGCTGCAATTTTTCTCCCGTCTGGTCCACCAGAAGAATGCTGAACATCTGGTAGTCGATCAGCCGGTTGAGTAGTTCCGCGATGCGCTTAAGCAGTTCGTCCAGATTCAAAATCGAGGTGAGTTCGCGCGCAATCTCGTTCAGCAGCAGCAGCGTTCGAGCTTGGCGCGTGATGCGCGTGTGCAGCCGCGCGTTCTCGATGCCGATCGCCATGCGTGAGGCGATCAGGGTCAGCAGGCGCTTGTGTTCCTCGGTGAAGTAACCCTTTTCGCGCGCCTCAAGGTCGATCACACCAATCACCCGGTTTTTGACGATGAGCGGAATCGCGAGTTCCGAGTGAACGTTGGGTACGGCCTCAACGTAAAAGCTGTCCTGGGTCGCATCGGCGACCAGGACTGCCCGGCCGGTCTCGGCGGCGCGTCCGGTAACCCCCTGGCCCACTTTCACGCGCAGGCGGTCGGCGACGCCCGGCGGATATCCCACATTGAAGCGGACGTACAATTCCTGACGCTGCTCGTTGAGCAACAGGATCGCAAAAATCTCGTAGTCAATGACCTTGCGCACCAGTTCCGCCACGCGCCGCAGCGTGGTTTCCAGGTCGAGCGTGGTGTTGACCACATCGGCGACTTCCAGCAGGAGGGGTTCCACTTCGGAAGCGCGTTCAGTTGGCGAGGCCGTCGTTGTCACAGGCTTCATCATAGCAGCCGATTAATTTGTAATCGGCAATTTGTAATTGGTAATTTGAAAAGCGGCGTCGCCCAGTTTGAAAATTGCAAATTACAAATCATCAATTACAAATTCTCCAACACGCAGATGTCGGGAAGGTTGCGATAGCGCTCCGCGTAGTCCAGGCCGTAACCGACCACGTAGGCATCGGGGATGGTGAAGCCGACGTATTGCGCCGTGATCGGCATCTTGCGGCGTGAAGGTTTGTCGAGCAACGCCGCAATGCGCAGCGACCTTGGCTGATGCGCGCGCACCAGCTTCGAAATGTAGTTCAGCGTCAGTCCGGTGTCGAGGATGTCCTCGACCAGGATCACGTTTCGGTCGGCCAGCGACTGATCCATGTCCTTTGTCAGGCGCACTTCTCCCAGCGAATCCCACGCCGCGTGGCCCGCCGGGTCTTCTTTGGCAATGGGACGGTTCCCGTAACTCGAAACCCCGATAAAGTCGAAGGTGGCGTCGAGGGGAATGTGACGCGCAAGATCGCTCAAAAAAATGGCCGCGCCTTTGAGAACGCCGACCAGGATAATCGACTGGCCACTAAAATCGTGCGCAATCTCTTGTCCCATCTCGGCGACTCGCTTGGCAATGGTTTCGCGTGACAGCAATACTTTGAGATCAGGCATCGAGCCCATCTTATACACGAGTTTGAGCGCAAGCGGAATGGATTAAATCAAGATAATATTTCGGAGCCGTCGTTCGCTCGTTGCGCGCTTTTTTCCAAGTCACTAAAATGCTTTCGCAGGTCAACCATTCGCGGCCTACACCAGGAGTGCTTTGTGAATCTCAAAGGGATCCAATTCACATGGCTTGGCCATGCCACTTTTCGCGTCCTGACGCCGGAAGGGAAGACACTCTACATCGATCCTTGGATTGCCGGTAATCCTGCGTGCCCAGAGAGTGAAAAGAACGTCAAGAAGGCCGACGCATTGCTCTGCACCCATGGGCACGGCGACCACATTGGTGACGCGGTCGAGGTAGGCAGGAAGTTCAATCCGATCGCCGTTGGCATCTACGAACTATGCTTGTGGCTGCAGAAAAAAGGCGTCAAGCAGATCGCGCCTATGAACAAGGGAGGTACGCAGACTGTCGCCGGGGTGAAGATCACCATGGTGCACGCGGTGCATTCCTGCGGAATTCAGGATGGCGACCAGATCATCTACGGCGGCGAAGCCTGCGGCTACGTGATCGAGTTCTCGAACGGGGTCAAGCTTTACCACGCGGGCGATACCAACGTCTTCAGCGATATGGCGATCATTCGCGACCTCTACGCGCCGAAGATTGCGATGCTGCCCATCGGCGACCTTTTCACCATGTCGCCGCGCGAGGCTGCCTATGCCTGTAAACTGCTGCAGCCGGAGACGGTCATCCCCATGCACTTCGGTACGTTTCCGCCGCTGACAGGAACGCCGGGTGAATTGCAGAAACTGGTGCCTGATGTGGAGGTGTTGGAACTGAGGCCGGGGAAAACAATTTCGTAAACGAAAAAGTAGTGTAGTGGAGCAACGGGCGTCTTGCCCGTCCCTTGCGCCTTCAGCGGCATCGTGGCCGGGCGGGGACGCCCGGCTCTCCACCAGCGAACTTAAAGGAGCACTATGACCGATCAACCCGCGAACCCTGACTGGCGCATGGGTGGAATCACCGTTCCTGAAGTCGAGGACTATCTATATGCCATGCTGCCGCCGCGCGACGAAGTTCTTGCCGAGATGGAAGCCGACGCCAGCAAGAACGATGTGGCCATCGTTGGCCCCGTCGTCGCTCGCGTGCTTTATCAACTGGCCACCATCAGCGGCGCGAAGAAGATCTTCGAGATGGGATCGGCCATCGGCTATTCCACGATCTGGTGGGCACGCGCGGTGGGCGAAGGTGGACGTGTCGTCTACACCGACGGCGACCCCAAGCGCGCCGATAAGGCCCGGCGATACTTCGAGCGTGCGGGCGTCAGCCAGCGCATCGTGGTTCGCGTGGGCGATGCGCTCGAAATCCTTTCGGAGGAGAAAGAGCAGTACGACATCATCTTCAACGACGTCGATAAGACCGACTACCCGCGCGTCTTTCGCTTAGCGCTCCCGCGCCTGAAAACCGGCGGCCTTTTCATTACGGACAACGTTCTCTGGAGCGGCAAGCTCCGCCAACCCAACCCCGACGCCGAGACCAAGGCCATCCTCGAATTCAATAAACTGATCTACGAGTCAAAGGATCTGTTTACTACTATTTTGCCCATACGCGATGGAGTTTCCGTTTGCGTGAAGAAGTAGGGAATCGCACGCGACTCGCGTACCGCCGGGTGCTAGAATTGTGCGTTTCCATCCCGCGAAATTAAGGCTCTGACACTCGTGTCCGTCGAACAGATTCCGGAAACTCTATCCCGCACTCAAATTCAGACGCGTCCCGAATCCTGGGCTGATGTTCTGGTGGTGGGCGCTGGTCCCACCGGCATGGCCTGCGCCATCGAGGCTCACAAAGCTGGCTTCAAGCCCCTCATCATCGACAAGGGATGCGTCGTCAATTCCATTTATCACTACCCGAACAACATGGTGTTCTTCACGACGCCGGAGTTGCTCGAGATTGGCGATGTTCCTTTCACCACCTCGCTGGTCAAGCCGACTCGGCTCGAAGCGCTCGAATATTACCGGCGCGTCGCGGAGCACTTTCAGTTGCACATCCGCCAGTACGAATGGGTGAAGACGATTGCGGGCGAGGACGGCGACTTTCGGGTTACGACGACCGACCGGCACAACGCCATCCACGACTATCGCGCCCGCAAAATCGTGCTCGCTACTGGCTACTACGATCTTGCCAACAAACTCGATATCCCCGGCGAAGACCTCGACAAAGTCTCCCATTACTATCGCGAGGCGCATCCTTATTCCGATACGGACGTGGTGGTGATCGGCGGCAAGAATTCGGCGGCGGAAGCGGCTTTGGACTTGTGGCGTCACGGCGCACGCGTCACCCTGGTTCACCGTGGAGCGCAGGTGCACGACCACGTCAAATATTGGGTGCGGCCAGACATCGAGAACCGCATCAAGGCCGGCGAAATCACGGCGTCCTTCAACAGCACCGTGCAGGAGATTGGTGCTGACTACGTTGTGCTGCGGACTCCGTCGGGTCCTCTTCACTTGAAGAACGATTTTGTATTGGCTCTCACGGGATACCATCCCGACTACGATTTTCTCCGCAGCGTGGGCATAGAACTTTCCTCGGAACAGATGCGTCCCTTTTGCGACCCGGAGAATCTGGAGTCGAACGTTCCGGGAATCTACGTCGCTGGCGTCATCGTCGCGGGATCGAGGACGAATGAGATCTTCATTGAGAACGGGCGCTTCCACGGCAAATTGATCGCTGCTCACCTCAGCGAAAAGCTGGGCCGAGGCAATCCAAATTTTCCTCTTGACGCGACCTAACGTGTAACCGTATAGTTACGAATTATGCGGAACCGTTCGGTTACATATTTGCGCGAGGTCACTTTCCACGCGCTGGCCGACCCCACCCGGCGCGCCGTGCTTGACCTTCTGCGCCGCGGAGCCCAGCCCGCCGGGCAAATCGCCGAGGCTTTCCCGATATCCCGCCCCGCGATTTCCAAGCACCTGCGCCAGTTGCGCAAAGCGCGGCTGGTAGTAGAATCCCGGAGCGGGCGCCACCGCGTCTATCAACTCAACGCCGCGCCACTGAAGGCCGTGGAGTCGTGGCTCGAGCCCTACCGGCAGTTCTGGCAGATGAACCTCACGAATCTGAAATCGTTCGTTGAACAGGAATACGCCCGCGAATTGGGCAACGTTTCGATTAAGGGCCCCAGGAACCCAAAATAAATCTCAGGAGGAATCCATGAATCTACGCAAAATCGCCACCGCCGCTGCAACCCTGATCATCATGCTCTCGGCCAGTTTCGTAGCCGCCGGATCGGATGCGCACAAAACCTTCGACCAGCTCAAAGGACTGGAAGGGAACTGGGCTGGGACGAACTCGCAGGGGCAGCCTCTGCAAGTGACTTTTCGCCTAACTGCCGGCGGCTCCGCGCTGATGAGCGAGATCGTTGGGCATGATCCGGACAAGCATGGTCCGGAAAACATGATCACCATGTTCCACATGGACGGTGACCGACTCGTGATGACGCACTACTGCGGAGCTGGCAACCAGCCGCGCATGAAGGTCGTTTCGTCGGACGCGAAAACCGTCAGCTTCGAGTTTTTCGATGGCACCAACATCGGACCCAGCGACGGACACATGCAACACGTGACCTTCTCTCAACCCGATGCCGACCACCACATTGAAGAATGGGTCTTCCTCGATCACGGCAAAGAAACGAAAGAAGTGTTCACGCTCGCGCGGGTGAAGTGAGAGCGAACCTCAATCGAGGAGAAACCGATGACTTACATGCTCTGTCGCAATCGCGTGTCGGACTTCTTACGCTGGAAGTCCGTGTTCGCTTCTCACGAAGCAGCTCATCAGGAGGCTGGCCTCCGACTTCTTAGTATCTGGCGTAGCGTCGAGGAACCCAACAACGTTTTCTTCATGTTCGAAGTTGCAAACTTGGATAAGGCCCGGAAGTTCATAAGTAATCCCGAGGCGGCTAAAGCGGGAGAATCTTCGGGCGTTGTCGACGGCGAGTATCACTTTGTTGAAAACGCTGGGGGATATAAAAAAGCTGAAGGTGACGCATAGGGGTCTCGCGCAGGATCCAGGGGCGCGCAAGGACTACAGCGGCGGCTGGATCGGCCGTGGTCGGAAAACTCAAGGAATTCCTGGAACCACACTTCTGAACCGCAGAGAGGATTAACTCAACATGGTGACCATAGCAGTTACTCCCGAACAGGACGCGGTGGTGGGAGAGGTTTTTATCGCGGCGCCGCCGGCACGCGTATTCGAAGCACTCACCGACCCCAAACAGGTTCCGCGATGGTGGGGACATCAAAATATGTATCGGATCACGGAGTGGAAAGCTGACGTGCGGCCGGGAGGCAAGTGGTCGAGTATCGGCGTCCGTGTTGACGGCACCTCGTTTCGTGTCGATGGCGAATACCTTGAAGTCGATCCCCCTCGCCTGCTGACTCATACCTGGATCTCCAGCTATAGCAACAATCTCAAGACGGTGGTGCGGTGGGAACTGGAGCCGACCGAGGTGCATGGACTGCATCCGAGCGGCCCAAAGAAGGCCGGCACGGGGACGCTGTTGAAGATCCGGCACGATGGTTTTGCGGGTGCGCCGCAGGCGGCGAAAGCACACGGGGAGGGCTGGCAACGGGTTCTGGGCTGGATGCAGGCTTTCGTGGAGAAAGGCGAGACGGTGGAAAGCCGTCCGCCGGTTTCCTCAACACCGCACCGCTAGAATTCTGACCGCGTGCTTTGTACCTTCATCACTGAGAGTAGCGCTGCCGGTGCTACTCGATTGTTGTGTCCGGGGATCCCCCCAACTTTACGCGGCGGTGGAGTCCCATCCTAACGTCGAAAAGCACCACGTTAGGATGGGGCACCCAGTCCGCAGTCTGCAAGCAAAATGACAATGTGTTGACAAAACCGTGACATATTGTCTTCTGCGTTCCAATAACTTCATTCTCCAGCGTGGGCATTGCTTCCGTATCTCATCGCCGCCGTCCGTCACAGCGCGGTGAGGCCGTGTGCCGATTGCTACTAACTCAAGAATCTAAGGAGGAGAAATGAACCTACAACGTCACTCTCGAAATGTGGTTCTCATGCGCGCGGCGAGCATGGTACTGGCTCTGTCGTGCCTCGCATCGGGCGCCGCGCGCGCTGAATCGCCGGCGGCGGCGCACACCATTACAGTCGTCGCTTCCACGGTTCCGGCAAACGGCGATATAAACCCTTATGGCATTTTCGTCGTTCCGAGCACGGTGGGAAGTCTGGTGAAGGGGAACCTGCTCATCAGCAACTTCAACGCCGCGTCCAATGAGCAGGGAACCGGAACTACGATCATGCAAATATCGCCAGGCGGCACCGTCAGCCAGTTCGCCCAGATCGACGCTTCCAGTCTTCCTAGCCCTTGCCCGGGCGGCGTTGGTCTGACAACTGCACTGGCAGTGCTGCGGAGTGGCTGGGTGGTCGTCGGCAGTTTACCCACTACCGATGGCACTTCGGCGACGGCACAAGCTGGATGTTTGCTGGTCCTGGACTCCACGGGCAATGTGTGGGAGACGATTTATGGCACGCTGATTAACGGGCCCTGGGACATGGCCGTGCTCGACCATTCGACGGTCAACGGTAGCGGGACCGCCTCGCTATTCGTCACCAACGTGCTGAATGGCACGGTTGCGGCCGGCGGGAGCGTCGTGAATCAGGGGACAGTGGTTCGCGTCGATCTGACGCTCTCGAAAAAGGCTGCTCCGTTTGTAGAAGCGATGACCGTCATTGGCTCCGGATTCGCCGAGCGCAGCGACCCGGCAGCGCTGGTGATCGGCCCGACCGGCGTGGCTTTGAGCTCGGACGGTTTTTCCCTGTATGTGGCTGATAGTCTCAATAACCGTATCGCCGCGATTCCTTTTCCCATCTGGCGCCAGACCACTGCCCGCACCGGCCTTACGATTACCAAGGGCGGAAGCTTGAACGATCCATTAGGGCTGACGGTCGCGGCCAACGGCGACATCCTCACCGCTAATGGAGATGACGGCTACATGGTGCAGACGACGCCCGATGGATTGCAGGTGGCGAAAACGCTGCTCGATGGCAGTGGAAGTCCTCCAGGATCGGGCGCCCTGTTCGGGCTGGTTACGGTCGGACAGAGCGTCTACTACGTCGACGACGCTACGAACACGCTGAATCTATTTCACTAAATTTTTCCAGCAAGCCAAGCATCGACTGACCCACAACGGCCGGGGACGCCAGCGAGGCGCTCCCCGGCTTCTTTATGCCTGTTTACCGCGAAGGCAGCACTAGGCCCTGACAAAACGCAAGGAATGCGGAACCCCGCTTCCGACGCTGACCCAGAACAAGTCCCTTACCGCAGCGATAAATCGCTGTGCCCTCCAAAGGCGCGCATAGAATCGTGGTTTATACTGACTCCATGTCGGAGCCTGCCTCCAAGACGTTTTACCTGGAAACCTTTGGCTGCCAGATGAATGCGCACGACTCCGAGAAGGTGGTCGGGACGCTTTTGCAGCAGGGGTATCGGCAGGTTCCTACGGTGGAAGAGGCGGGGCTGGTGCTGTATAACACCTGCTCGATTCGCGACAAGGCGGAGCAGAAGGTCTTTAACCGGCTGGCGGATTATAAGAAGTATCGATCGCAGGGAAAACAGTTTGGCGTCCTGGGGTGCGTGGCGCAGCAGGAGGGCGAAAAGATTTTTGAGCGTGCCCCTTATGTGTCGCTCGTCTGCGGGTCGGCTTCTTACCGCAATCTCCCGCAGATGCTGGTGCAGTTGGAGACCGGGGAACAGCGGGTTACCGGGCTCGACGATCGCGCTACCGACAAGTGCTTTGAGACCGAGTACACGGCGCGCACCAATCCGCATCGCGGCTACATTACGATCATCGAGGGATGCGACAAGTTCTGCGCTTATTGCGTCGTGCCTTATACGCGCGGCAAGGAGCGCAGCCGTACTTCTTCCTCAGTCCTTGACGAAGCGCGGCAACTTGTGGACCTTGGGTATACGGAGATTCAACTGCTCGGGCAAAACGTGAACTCTTACCGTGATCCTGATGGAAAGAAAAGCTTTGCCGAGTTGCTGGCTGCTGTCGCTTCGGTCTCCGGGATGCGGCGGGTGCGGTTTACTACCTCGCATCCGCGGGATTTTGTCCGCGAGATTGTCGATGTGATTGATGCCGTGCCGGCGCTCTGCGACCATGTGCATTTGCCCGTCCAAAGCGGATCTACGCGCGTGCTTGAGGCCATGCAGCGGCTTTACACTCGGGAGCAGTACCTGGAGCGCATCTCCTGGATTCAGGCGGCCCGACGCGATATCTCGATCACCAGCGATCTGATTGTCGGATTTCCGGGCGAGACGGAGCGGGAATTTGAAGAGACGCTGAGATTGATGGACGAAGTTGGGTATGACAGCGTGTTTACGTTCAAGTATTCTCCGCGGCCGAACACTCCGGCGTTGCGGCTGGACGACGCGATCCCTGACGCTGAAAAGACCCGGCGGCTGGCTGTGCTCAATGACAGGCAGAAGCGGATTGGAACTGAGCGCAATCGGCGGCATGTTGGGCAAGTGCTCGAAGTCATGGTGGAAGGGAAGAATCCGGCGCGCGGACAGTGGATCGGGCGGACTTCGCAGATTAAGGTGATGAACTTCACGGTTCCAGAGGGCGTTGAACTGAAGACGGGGAGCTACGTCAAGGTGCGGGTTACTGGGAGCTTCCCGAATAGCTTGGTGGGAGAGATGGCGGGCTAGTGTCCGTGGAGCGGGCGCTCCACTTGAATGTCTTTGAGGTTTTTATGGAAGTTGAAATGAAAATTCGCGGACTCATGATGGATCCGGTTTCGAATATGCCGATTGTGCTGCTTAAGGACGTGGGCAGCGACACGGTGCTTCCGATCTGGGTGGGCGTGTACGAAGCCAATGCCATCGCGCTCGAAATCGAAAAGGTCAACACGCCGCGGCCCATGACCCACGACTTGATCAAGAACGTCCTTACCGGCCTCGACGCGCTGGTGCACAAGGTGGTGGTCACGGAATTGAAAGACGATACGTTTTACGCCGTGATCTGGCTGGAAAGGGAAGGACACGTGGTCAGCGTCGACTCCCGTCCATCGGACGCGCTGGCGCTGGCGTTGCGTGTCGATTGCCCCATCTTCGTTGAGGACGAGGTTCTAAAGAACTCGAAGCAGACTGCCAATCCCGTGCCCGCGGTTACCAGCGATGAACTTCGCAAGTGGCTGGAGGATCTCGGCGATGATGACCTGGGCAAGTACAAGATGTAAAGGGACAGCCCTCGGCCGTCAGCCTTCAGTCATCAGCTCTCAGTTTAGGAGCGCGATGTTTTTCCAAGACGCAGGCGCTCGATGAGATCGTTCTTCAGGGGTTTATTCGCGCTCGTGGTAGCCGCAGGATTCTCTCCGGCGTGGTTGACGAGCCAAGTAAATTCGGCAACGCCTGATGCGCCCCCGAAGATTCCAGCTTCTGGATCTGCCATCGCGCTGCGTGCCACGTCCACCACAAACGTTGCTTCGGAGATGGGCGGCGCCTTCATGAGCGGCTCGAAGTGCGACGCCGATGGAAATCTCTACATTCGTAAGTACGCGATGGATCGGCCGCTGCTGGGGCCCGTGGTGAAGATCGATCCAGAGGGCAAGCGCACGGCGCTGTTTGATCCGGCCGCATTTTCTCAACTGGCGCTCGACCGCGCCGACGCTTTTTCGCCCGCGTCCGATGGCGGCGTGGATCAGATCGCGCAGAGTGGGGTTTTGCAGCCGCGCATCTACGTGCTGCATTTCTCTTCCGACGGATCGCCTTCGTCGGCGACGCGTCTTGACGCCGACTTTGAGGTGTATACGTTCGCGGCCTTTCCCGATGGAAATTTCTTGCTCTCGGGCGTACAGCGCGATGTGCAGAATAAAGACGATCACGGACGCAACTTCACCGCGGTGTTTTCCGCGGATGGAAGGGAACTGGCGCAACTTTCTTTCGAGGAGCCCCAGGGACATGCGAAAGCGGGTGCCGGCGGCCATCGGAATGACGTACAGAAAGGAGCTCCGAAGGCTGCTGAGAAGCCGGCGCCCACGCTTGATCTGGCGGATGCCGAAGTGGGAAGCGACGGCAATCTCTATGTGATGCGAGCTTCGTCGCCGGCACTTGTCTACGTGATCGCATCGAGCGGAACGATTATGCAGACGCTCAAGGTCGCCGGTGCGTCTGGTGGCGGAGTGGCCAGCGCGTTTCATGTTTCCGGAAACCGGCTGGCAATTTCGTTCTGGAATGAAGAGACCCAGAGCCAGACGGTGGTGGTGGCCGACGCGCAGACCGGCCAGAAGATCGCCAGTTACGCCGATCCCACAGGGCTGGCGCTGGCATGCTATTCGGCCAATGAGGACGTTTTCACCTTTCTGAATCTGGGGGAGGGAAACGAACTGGAGGTCATCCGCGCCGCGCCGCAATGAGCAGTCCCTAAAGGGGCACCTGACTTTGATTGACCAGCGGTATCGCTAAAGCGATACCGTGATACGAAGCCGGAGTCTCCCCGCTTCGTTGAAGGTCGCAACCTTGAGTTTTTCGACCTTGGGTTTTCAAATTACCAATTTACAAATTACACAATTACGATTACCCTCCATGCCCGATTTAGCCGAACAGCTCCAACGCCTTTACCTTGCAGGATTCGAACTTCGAACTTTTGAGCGCTATCCCAAGTGCATTGGGGTGGTGCGGGAGAGCTGCGTTGCCTTGCTTGTCCCCGGCGTGGACGGCCTGCAAATCCTGGGCACGGCGGGCTGGCGGATGGGCGAAGTAATGGGCGTGCTCACCGAAAAGGAAGGGCGCAAAGTGTTTCAGGCGAAGAACGAAATTGTGGAGGCCACACCGGAGCGGCTGGCGATATTGCAGAAGTTCCGCCAAGAGCTTGCAGGATTGATGAGAGAGGCGTGATGCCCACTATGTGGCGGTGGGTTGTAGGTTTCGTTTAATGTTGTCTGTAGGAAGCCGATAGTACACAGGACGCATATGCGATTAACATTCACTCTCGACGATGATGTTGTTCGGCTAGTGAAAGCGTATGCCAGCAGCCGGTCACTGACGATGAGTGAGGCGCTCTCGGAACTGGTGCGTTGCGGCCTCAGCGCACCTCCGAAGACGCGGGTAGTAAACGGCCTCGTGGTCTTTGATGTTCCCGCAGACAGCGAGGCGGTTACCTCAGATCAAGTAAAGCTGCTGGAGACAGAAGGGCAGTGACCGTTTGGCGGTGCCCGCAGCGGCAAAGGGGTATCTTGACATTTGACTGTTGATTCAGTAAGTTCTGTCATAACAGAAATATGCCTTATTTAAGTGCAGCCAAAAAACAGTTTGTTCTCCACTGGGGAGAGATGGGAACGCGCTGGGGAATCAACCGGACGGTGGCCCAGATCCACGCGCTGTTGCACGTTTCCGCGACGCCGCTTACGGCGGAGGAAATTGCAGCGACCCTAAGCGTTGCCCGTTCCAATGTGAGCACTAGTATCCGCGAACTACAGGGATGGGGCCTGGTTCGGCCGGTGCATGTCTTAGGCGACCGGCGGCAGCATTTTGAATCGATCAAGGACGTCTGGGAGATGTTCCGCATCATCATCGATCAGCGCAAGCGGCGCGAGATCGACCCGACTTTGGAGGTGCTGCGGCTGTGCATTGCGGAACTGGACAAGAGCGCTACTAAGGACAATTACACCAAGGAGCGATTGCGGGAAATCTATGAATTCTTCACAGACGTTGAGGCGCTCTATGCGGACATCCGGCAGTTTCCAGTCTCAACGATCCGGGGAATCGTAAAGGCCCGGGGTGCTGTCCGCAAACTCCTATCACTGAAAGGGCGTGGGTGACCGGTGTTTTTTTACTTAGTGAATTCAGTCTGTTCAGAACTGTCAGACATAAATGGTAGGAGAGAAGCGATATGCATTCTGAAACACAAGGCAGTCCGGCTGCGGCAATTAGAAGCGTTGTGACCGGAGCCTTTGGCTTCAGCGGCCAGCAGATCGCGAAGCGGTTACTGCTCCGCGGCGAGAAGGTTCGAACGCTGACCAATCATCCCCAGCCCGAGTCGCCGCTGTTTGGGCGAGTTCAGGTTTTCCCACTTGATTTCGCCGACACAAAACAACTGACGGAATCGATGAGAGGCGCGAGCGTCCTTTACAACACCTATTGGATACGGTTTTCCCATGGCGGGCTCAGCCACCAAGGCGCGGTGCAAAATACGAAAGCTCTGATTCATGCTGCCGAGGCCGCCGGTCTGAGGAGAATCGTTCATGTCAGCATCACAAATCCTTCGATCGATTCACCGCTTCCGTATTTTAAGGGCAAAGCCGAATTGGAGCGGGCGATTCAATCGTCCTCGCTGTCGTATGCCATTCTGCGACCAGCTGTGCTTTTCGGAGAGGGCGACATTCTTATCAACAACATTGCGTACATGTTGAAACGGTTTCCGCTGTTCGCAATTCCGGGAAGCGGCGAGTACCACGTTCAACCCATCTTTGTGGACGATCTTGCAGAACTGGCGGTCGATGGCGGACAACGGTCGGATAGTTGCACCTTGGACGCGACGGGGCCGGAGAGCTACACGTATACCGACCTAGTAGAGATGATCAGGAACGCTGTCGGAAGCAAGTCTTCAATCGTTCGTTTGCCGCCAGCGATGATCCGGCTTGCCTCTGGAGTTTTGGGGGCGATTCTTAAGGACGTCGTCCTCACAGAAGACGAGATCAAAGGACTCATGGATGACCTTCTCGTCTCCCACGCGCCGCCGTTGGGGCGAACGAGCCTGGAAGGCTGGCTCAAGTCCCACGCCGAGACGATAGGGAACTCCTATGCATCGGAACTCGCGCGCCACTATCGTTCCGGAGACGCTGGGAGGAATTCGTGCCCATTGTTACCATCGTCATAGTTTCTAGTAACGACGTTGCCTCACTGTTGTTCTGCTAATGTTGAAGTTGACGGTGCGGATGTATCGAAGAGCCGGAAGCATGTTTATGTCGAAAGCCGAGACCCCTGCGGGGCAGACAGGAAACGAGCCTGAGTTGCCGGGGGGCAAAACGGCGAGCGCCGGAACTCCAGCGCGCCGCGCGGAGGCGTGGATCGAAACCCGAATTTCGTCGCGCACGGTAATTTTCGCCACCTGCGGCCTGTTCCTGACGCAGATTGCAGTGGTCTTCCATTTCGGCGGCCGGACGGTGGGAGGACTGCTCGGCAATCTGATTCAGTTGTTGCTTGGGCTGCTGTGCGTGTTGAGCGCAGTGCAGGCATTTCGGCGTTCGGGCGCCACCGGACGAGATTACTGGCGATGGCTGGCCACCGCTTTCACGATTTGGGTTGTGGCGCAAGGGTTTGGAACCTACCTCGACGCGTCCCCTCTAGCTTTCAATGCCAAGTTCCAGAATCTTAACGACTTGCTGTTCTTCTGTTCGCTGCTCCCCTTCGGCATGATGCTTTTTTTGGATGCCGATCACGAGCCCAGCCGATTTGACCGCTTGCACCTCCTGGATTTCCTGCAAGTCTGCGCCTTCTGGGGAAGCGCGTACTTGTTTTTCCCCAGAGGGTACACGGAACAAACAATGGTCGGGTGGGGTAAATTCGGCTGGACTCCCAGCTTATTGATCGACGGAGTGCTGGCAACGTCCTTCCTGCTGCGAGCCATTCTGACAAAGTCCGCAGTGGATCGCGCATTTTTTTCGCGGATGGCGCCGTTCATTGCCTGCTCGGGACTCGCGGATTCGTATGCCAGTTATGCTCCTAACCAGGTGGGTGGGGGAGGGCTTTGGTACGACTTGGTTTGGAGCGCCTTGCTGGCCATGCCGCTGCTGATCGCTGCTACCTGGGGTCAAACGGAACCTGCCTCGGTGGAGCCACCGGCGCGAGCGCATAACGTTGTCGTGCAGCAGTTCTTTCCGCTCTTGTTTCCCTTTTTCAGTTTATTGCTGCTGGCCCAAGTCGCGCGCACCCGCACAGCCCTGGCGTCCGGCGTAATGATCTTGTGCTTCGCGGGAGTCGGCGCCCGCGTGCTCATCATTCAGCATCGCCTGGCTCGGGCGCAGGCTGCCCTGGAGTTTGACTCGGCCCATGACGCTCTCACCGGTCTTTGGAATCATGCCGCGATCCTTGAATTTCTAGACAACGAGATCGAACGCCAGAAGCGCACCGGTGAGCCGCTCGGCGTGATGATGGTGGACGTGGATCACTTCAAGGTCGTCAACGACACCCGAGGGCATCTGGCCGGGGACGCGGTCCTTCGCGAACTGGCCAAACGGTTGGCGGCTTCGGTTCGAGGCTACAACTTTGTCGGACGCTACGGAGGCGAGGAGTTTCTGATCGTGAGCCAGAATTGCGATGGTACCGGCATTCTGAGCAGTGCGGAGAGGCTGCGCCAGGCGGTCGCTGAATCGCCGATGGGAACGGCCGGAGATGCGATCAAGGTGACGGTGAGTGTGGGAGTCGTATCCACGGCAAGCGACGAAATTGGGCAGGATCGTCTGACGATTCTTCGGGCCGCAGACCGCGCGCTCTACAGCGCCAAGAGTGCAGGGCGCAATTGCGTAAGAGGGGTTGATCCAGCGGTTGAACCGAAGACCGCAACGGCGAAACGAACCCTGGGCGCCCGGAATTCGGGATGAGGGGACCTTGGGATGCGGGGCGTGGGGGGTCCTGTAGAGTTAACATAATACCTGTTATCGGACATTACAGATATGACGGGCTGGCTGCGTAATCTCAAGAACGTACACGGCCCAAGGCGCAATCTGCAGCTCACTCACCCACGAGTACGGCTCCTCTGGTCGCGCCAGGGGTTCGTACTTCCCTGACACCCGCAGGCGGGCGTCCCCGAACACTTCGCGGTAGGACTCATCGCTCCACACAATGTCCTCGACCGGGCGCAGGTCGGCGTGGTCGGTCACGATGATGCGTACTTTCTCCCCAGATTTCGCCAGCTGATTCTCGGGAAAGTCCTTCGTCGAAAACGACGCCCACTCGTGGGTGTAAATTTCCGGCCTGGAGACGATCAGCACCAGCCTTCCTTCATGGCTTAGGAGGCCGCGGAGGTCGCGGAGGATGCGTACCTTGTTATTATGGCCCGCGATGTTATCGAAGGTGAAGGCAGCAAGCACCAGATCATAGTTCCCGGAAGGAAATGCGCCCAGGTCGTCGCCCGGAACCAGACGGTAGTCGCCCGAAGGATCCAGTTCCCGCGCCTTGCGGATCATGTCTTCGGCGATATCGACTCCGGTAACCTCGAAGCCTAGCTGGCGTAGGAATCGCGTAGAGCGTCCGGTGCCGCAACCGAAATCGATACTCTTGCGGCCGCGGACGTGCGCCCCGAGGATGGTGGGGATGTCTCGATACGCCAGGTGGTAAGTGTTCTTGAACTCTAACGTGGCGTAGGCTTCGGCGCGAGCGACGTCTTCATAGCAATTGACGAAGGTCACGGGATCTCCCTTCTGGGCAGTGTCCTAAGAGTGCGTTAATAGCTTGCTCAGGATTTCTTTCTGCAAAATGTTTCTGAATCGCCCCTTGCTCACGTAGTGATCGGATAGCAGCCGCCCGTTCCACAACAGACTGAAGGCACCGTAATAAGACGGCGCATGCTGAGCCTCGTATGCGCTTTTGAGCACAGTGACTCGCGGTTTCTTCAGACTATATTCCGCCGCCATCTCGCAAAGGTCATTCACCGACTTCGAGAGCATGGGGCATTGGTCCGAATACACGATGTGCAGTCCTCGGCACTTCCAGTTGTCCTGGACAATATCGCGAAAGCGTGGCTCCGCGCCCTCCCTCAGCCGGTGAACGACCAATTCAAATCGACCGCGTTCCGCAATCTTTGTGAATCCATTTTTCAGAAAGACTTCCCTTCCTGCCATCCACGTGCCGCTGCTGACCATGGCTGCGACGCCGGTGCTGCCGGCCCGGCCCGCTTCCTCGACACAGGCGCGGATCAACCGGCTCCCGAGGCCCCTAATCTTCTGCCCTGCAGGGAACACCCACAAGCAATGGACAAACAGCCAGCCCTGGGCGTCGACCGGTCTCCAGGCGAATTCGCCCGGGACATATTCGAGGAACCCCAGCGGTTTTTCTTTCTGGTCGCGCAACAATAGGAAGCGTAACCCTTCGTCAAAACGCTTCCGCAGCCACTCGACCTTGCGCTGGTAGCCCGGATTGTCACGACTTCTTATGCACCCGATGCCGCACTCCGGCAAGTTTTCGGGACCGACTTTTACGAGGTCTACCCGGTGCATCGCGGAGGTCTCCATATCCAGGAATGGCAGAGTATACTTCCCGTCGCCCCAGTGCGTCAGTGACGTACGGACAGAGTTCACACTTCTCGCTACCGCGAGTTGTCCTCACCGGAAAATACGATACTCGGATGGAAAAGCGTCCCTGCGATTCTGGTTGCAATTGCGATCAGATCTCTTTGACCGTAAAAGACCTTTACCTGTGGAGCGCGCGACATTTCCGGTAGATTGACGGCGCGGCCACTGCGGATTAGGGCGGCGCTTTCTTCGTTGGCGGTGACGCTGGGCAACTGCGGAACCAGCTTTCGGGGATGGACAAACAACGACTCGACAGTTCCCTGCTGCATTGCGGCTTCGAGCGCCGGCAGCGAGTGGCCATCTTCGATTGTGAACTCGGCTGCGGCGGTGCGTCGCAGACTGGCCAGATGAGCGCCGCAGCCCAACTTCTGACCCATTTCGTGGGCCACCGATCGTATGTAAGTGCCCGAGGCAACGCGCGCGCGGAAGGTGGCGTGATCGGCGGTCGTGTCCAGAATCTCGAATTCTTTGATTTCTACTGCTACAGGCTTGAGCTCGACCTGCTGTTTCTTGCGGGCTAGTTTGTAGGCGGGGACGCCGGCAATTTTCTTGGCGGAAAACGGCGGCGGCATCTGCTCGATCACGCCTCGAAACTGGGCAGCCACGGCGCGCACGTCATCCAGGGTTAAGTGCACATGATGCAGCGGCGTGGTGGGCTCGCCATCGGCATCGTAGGTGTCGGTGGCGAAGCCGAATCGAATCACGCCTTCGTAGGTCTTCTCGGAATGAGCGTAGAACTGCGCCAGGCGCGTGAGATTGCCGAGAACAATCGGCAGAACTCCGGTGGCCGAAGGGTCGAGGGTGCCGAGATGGCCGACCGCGCGCTGGCCAAGAATGCGGCGCACGCGATTGACCACGTCGTGCGACGTCAGGCCGGGCGGTTTATCGATAACCACAACACCGTTCATGAGGATTTGTAATCTGGTAATTTGTAATAGGTAATTTGAACCTGATCGTTGCGGCATTAGTTCCAGCGATCTTGTTTTTAGATTACCAATTACAAATTGCCAAATTGCAAATTAAATGATTCCCCTTCGTGACGATCAGCCCACTTTCTCGACGCCGTTCGTCAACTATTTTCTGATCGTGCTGAATGTGCTGGTCTTTCTGTGGGAGCTTTCGGTCGGGATGCAGAGCCATCGGGCTCTGAACGCATTTCTGGTCGAGTTTGGCGTCGTTCCTCTCCACACGCTGGCCGTGCTGACCGGACACGCCTATGCTCCGCTGTCTACGGCCATTCTACCGTTGTTTACCTCGATGTTTCTGCACGCTTCATTTCTGCACGTCGCTGGGAACATGCTTTTTCTGTGGATCTTCGGCGATAACATCGAAGACTATCTTGGACACTTCACCTACCTGGTGTTTTACCTGGCCAGCGGAGTGGCGGCCGGCATCACGCACGTACTGCTGAACCAGGGCTCGCGCATACCGAGTGTGGGCGCGAGCGGCGCGATTGCCGGAGTGATGGGCGCATACTTCATCCTGTATCCGCGGGCGCGGGTGCTGATCTGGTTTCCACCGATATTTTTCTTTCACGTTCCCGCTTGGCTGATGCTGGGCTACTGGTTCGTGGGAAATTTCCTCAGCGGCACCGCTACGGCGATTGCCGAAACCACACAGACTTCGGGCGGGATTGCTTTCTGGGCGCATGTTGGAGGCTTCGTCGCGGGCGTGGTCATGATTAACGTATTCCGGGAACGACCGCAACGATACCGGTACGGGACTTGGTAGAAGGCGGCCAGCCAGTGGAACGGCGGAGCCGCCTTACGGCGTTGGGAAAACAAAACGCCGCGAGCGTACTATAGTAGCCGCTTCGAACCGAAGGAACTCGATCACTAACCTGATTACGGATTTGTAACTGAAGAGGGCAAAAATGAGAGACCACATTTGGCTGTTTGTTATCTGCACTGCAATTATGCTTGGGCTGCTGGGGATTCCTTGCCACGCACAACAGGAAGAGGATTTGTCCTACCAGAGGATGTCTGCGACCTTTTTCAAAATGTTGCAGCAGGGCCAGGGAGCGGAAGCGATTGACTACCTTCTCGGCACTAATCCCGCCATGAAAAAGGTTCCCGACCAGACGGAACAGTTGAAGTCACAATTTGCTTCGTTAGGGGTGCTGATGGGCCCGTATATCTCGCATACCAAGCTGGCGGAGACCAGAGTCGCCGGTATGTTCATCTATCAGCATTATTTTGTCGCCTATGAACGGCAACCCATCTCGATCCGAATCAAATACTATAAACCCGGTGGCGTCTGGCTCTGCTATGGAGTACAGTTCGACGCGGACCTTCCGGACCTGATCCAGAAGGAAACCGATGAGAGAGTCGCACTTGATGTGAAATAGCCAGTTCTGTTGCGAGCTAGCGGGGAAATGGAGAAGCGTGTTTTGACGGGCGGATTATCGAGAGACACGTGACCGCTAGCCTGATCTACCGCCGCGGTTCCGGCGCCGGACCCGGAGGCAGAATCTCCACGTCAGCTTTGGGATTGGGGTCGGAATTGGAGTCAGAATTGTAGCTTTCTTCGAAGTGGGCGCTCAGCTTCTGGCGCGTGACGAACCATACGGCCGCGGTCCAGGTGGGAAAAAGGTCGGCGGCAGGGATGAGTTTCGCTGCCGCCGTCGGCAAGAACGCCCAGTGCCATCCGAGCAGACGAATCATCACGAAGGCGACGATCAGATCGAGCACTGAGTCGGCGGGAGACAAGGCTCCCTCGGCGAAGAGTGGGAACGCGGCGATCTGGAGCGTGTCGGCGGCGATGGCTACGGCCCACGCCAAGCGGTGCTCCAGCTTCAGCGAGTTGAAGTAATCGAGGAATGACATGGCGTTTTCTCGTCGTCGGTCGGCTGGGCTTCAGTCGCTAGTCGATGGTCGACGGTCGTTGGCGCCCGACGGCCAACCCCACTATCCATTAGATGCTCGATCAAGCACTGGCGTCAAAGCTTGGAAAGCAGTCGAGCGTTCTCCAGCCTGCTACAGCGTGCCGATTGAGGGCTTTAGCACGATTTTTTCTGCGGTCGTGTTCTCGGGCAAGAGAAGCGCACTAACCACCGTGCGGGCGACGGCTTCAGCGGACATCATTTTTCGCCTGGGCGCCTTTGGCCAGAGCGTGTTCCAGATTGCCGTATCGGTTGCGCCGGGCATGAGGGCGACCACGCGAATGCCCTTCGGCCTCAACTCTTCACGCAAAGTGTCAGTGAATCCGAGGGCGCCGTGTTTCGACGCATTGTAGGCCGCCGACCCCGGGAAGACGCGCTCGGCGGCGATCGAGAGATTGTTCACAATCGTGCTGCCGCGCCTCATCACGGCGAGCGCCGCCTCGGTCATAAGGAACAGGCCGTTGAGGTTGGTGTCGACCACTTCCATCCAGGTGGGATACGGCAGCTCGCCGACGGCGAGATTGGGATGCCCAATGCCAGCGTTGTTGATGAGGATGTCGAGGGGCTGGCGCAATCCCCGGACGAGCGTGAAGAGGTAGTCGACTGAGTCGGGGCTGCGGACGTCGCAAGACTGTGCCAGCACGTGAGTGTGCAGTTTCGCCGGCAATTTCTCCCGCTGGAGTTTTTCCAGTTCGAGGCGCGCCTTGGCCAGGGCACGCTCGTCGCGGCCGGTGAGGACGAGATTGCATCCTTCAAGGGCCAGCGCGCGGGCGATGGCGAGACCGATGCCGCGGTTGGCGCCGGTGATGAGGGCGAGGCGGCCGGAGAGCGTAGGTTCGCGCAGCGCGGCTCCGCGTAATGTGGCACGGCGTTTTGGCATGCGGCGTTTTTCAGCTTATGCCAACCGCCGTTATCTTGCGAGAAGGGAGTCTACAATTCGTCAACACCGTTATTGAGGATCCAGAGCTGCTCTGGCCACAGACAGCTGCCGAGCTGCGCTCGGCTTGGACCCTTCGACTTCGCTCAGGGCAGGCTCGCGAGGGCGGCCGTCCCCACACGAGCACTTCCAACTCCTTCAATCACAAGGCATTCGTGCGCTGGCGGATCAGGGAGAGGAATTCGGTGCGCGTTTCCTCTTCGTTGCGGAAGCAGCCGAGCATGGACGACGTTACGGCCGAAGAATGTTGTTTCTCGACGCCGCGCATCATCATGCAGAGATGACGGGCCTCAATGACCACGCCGACGCCCTGCGGTTCGATGGTGTTCTGGATCGCCTCCGCGATTTGTGTGGTCAGGCGCTCCTGGATCTGCAAGCGGCGCGAGAACGCTTCGATAAGGCGCGGTATCTTGCTCAGGCCGATGACTTTTCCGTTGGGGATGTACGCCACGTGCACCTTGCCAAAAAACGGCAGGAGGTGGTGCTCGCAAAGGCTGAACATTTCGATGTCTTTCACGATCACCATCTCGTCATAGCTCACGGTGAATAAGGCCTCGCGCAAAAGTGTTTCGGGATCGTCCTGGTAGCCTTTGACGAGAAATCGCATGGCTTTCTCGACGCGCTCGGGGGTGCGCGACAGACCCTCACGATCCGGATCTTGACCGAGGCGGACAAGCATTTCGCGGACCAGTTCTTCGTAAGTGGCGCTGGTCAGGGAGTTCGATTCGGTGGTTGATTTCATAGGTCTTGGTCGTTGGTCGTCAGTCGTTGGTCGTTAGCAACTGTGCCCGCAAACGACCGCCAACCAGCGACTAACGACCATTTTCTCCCGCATATTCAAACGAATTCATCATCGTCTCTTCAATGCGTACCTTTTCTAGATGAGCGTGATGGAAGCTGCGCTTCACAATTTCGTAGATCGCAATGCACAGATTTTCCGTGGTCGGAACTTGCTTCACGAATTCTGAAAGCAGGTTCAGGTTCTGATGGTCATAGCGCTCGAGAATTTGAGCATGCACGAAGGCATCGAGGTCAACCAAGTCGCAGACCATGCCGGTCTGATCATCGACCGGTCCGCTGACGGTCACCTCGATCGTATAGTTGTGACCATGTCCATAGGGATTATTACACTTGCCATAGGTCACGCGGTTTTCTTCTTCCGACATTTCGTCGCTGTGCAAACGGTGCGATGCGGAAAACATGTACCGGCGGGTCAGGTGCGCTTTCATGCTTCTCCGTAAAAATCGACGAACAGGTCGGGCGTTTCGTACACGCGCACGCGATGCAACTGCGCCGCTTTGAGTTTCGGCGCGAGGCGCTGCCAGATGGCGATAGCGATATTCTCGGTCGTCGGAATCATCGTCGGAACATCGGTCGAGAACTCAGGCACCTCCTTGTTCAGGAAGCGATGATCGAACGCGTCGAGCACTTCCCTGCTCATGACGTCCTTCAATTGCTTCAGGTCGACGACAAATCCGGATTTCGGATCGACCTCACCCTTCACCGTGACTTCCAGGGTGTAGTTGTGCCCGTGTCCGTTGGGATTATTGCACTTGCCGAAGACGCGCTGGTTCTCGTCAGGAGTAAATTCCGGATTGTGATAGTAGTGCGACGCGGAAAACTCGGCTTTGCGTGTGAGATAAACCATAAAGCAGCTCTTAGCTCTTAGCTCTCAATCCTTGATTCTCAATTCGTGTAATCGTCCCTGCCGCCTGTTTTTGGGAAGGAGGGCTTCCAGTTGGCGCGCCGACGCTATAGGCGCGGCCCTTCCAGGATACTTGGCCATCCGCGTGGGCCTTCTTGGAGCGCAACAGAAGATAGGAGAACATTGGCATGCCGAATACCGCGCCCAGAACCTCCGAATCCCACGTGAAGTTAGCTCTGTTGAGTCGGCCGAAAAGCGGCATTGCTAGCGCGAGAAGGAGCGGAGTCCACCACCACGTACTCCGAATGAGTCCAGACCAGTGGAGAAACCTTAGTTCGGCAGAAACGAAGCCAAAATGCGCTGCCGCTTTGGCTGCCGCGAAAGCGATCACTGGAAAAAACGCGAATCCCCAGGCAAGGCCCCACCAGAGAAAGCGACTCGCTGCGAGCCAGCCGGGATTAGGAAACAAAAGCGCCAGGTTTTTCGTCCAACCTTCCCTCAGTTGTTGAAAGTTCCGGTACATGCGGGTTCGGACCGCGTCCGCCGCGTACCGAAACCGAATCCTTCGCCCGGCTCCCTTCACCGCGCGAGCTAACGCAACATCCTCCAGCAGGCTATCGGCAATCGCGGCATGGCCGCCAACCGCATCATAGGTTTCCCGGCGAATCAGGATGTACTGGCCATTCGCCGCCGCCAATGGAGATGCGGGATCGCAAACCTTCTTCGGCGGATATTGCCGGGCCAACTCAGCGAATGCTACCGGCAGGACTGCCATCTCCCAGAACGTGACTGCGATCTGCTCGGGCGAA
>Ga0182014_10000227_pt1 | contig 71086 bp, 55 predicted proteins | sample 612S2DmetaG_FD_120489 | JGI IMG/M metagenome (GOLD analysis project Ga0182014, IMG submission 120489) | Permafrost microbial communities from Stordalen Mire, Sweden - 612S2D metaG | ecosystem: Environmental > Terrestrial > Soil > Wetlands > Permafrost | place: Sweden: Stordalen | collected...
GTGCTGGGTCAAATCGAGGAGACCTGCCAGTCGCTGCCCTTCGGCGATGCTTTGAATTGTGTTCTAACCAGCAGCTTGGCAACTGCCGACGACGCCACCGAGCACCACTTCACCGGCAAAGAACGCGATTCCGAATCGGGAAATGACTACTTCGGGGCAAGGTACTATGCATCCAGCATGGGAAGGTTCATGTCGCCGGACTGGAGCGCGAAAGTTGAACCCGTACCGTACGCCAAGCTCGACAATCCGCAGAGCCTCAACCTCTACGCATACGTCGGCAATAACCCGCTGATTCGCATTGATGCAGATGGTCACTGCTGGCCTAATTGGCTTTGCAATGCTGTGGTCAATTACTTGAAACCGCTTCCTCCGCCTCCAGCAGTAGTGGGCACCACGCGCAAGATCGCAATAAATGGCGATAAGAAGAATCCTGTGACTGTTGGATACAACAAGAGTCCAGCATTTGCGGCGAATGGCAAAATGAACCCGGTTTACAAGACCGCACAGGCGGCAGCGAATGCAGGCGCGAAGGCGGACGGCGCATTAACTGCGAAGGATGGTCACGAATATGGGCAGCCAACCTTCAGCTATGGCCCTGGAATGTATTCATATTCAACGCCAATGCAAGGGACTGCGACAAATGCAGACGGTGGTGCAAGTTGCTGCAACGACCCGAACGCGGACGCAAATATTCCGCCAGGAACAACCCTTGCTGGATTTTCGCATTCTCATCCAGACCCATCTGTTCCAAGCATGGCGGATATTACATCGCTCAATGTGATTCAAACGGTATCGGGTAGCCCTGCTGTGGGTGCAGTATCCATTCCTGGTTCAGGTACCGTTCCAATCCAATCCACAGGTGCGTTTTCACCTGCCGCCGTTCAAAATCTTGGAGGGCCAGATGAATAGCCCACGGATTTGTTTTGATATGCGGCGTTTTGGAATAGTCGTCTGCCTCATTTCTCTTGTGTTCGCAGTATCCTGCAAAAGTCGCCGCCAAGCTGTTGAGGGACAACCGCCAGTAGGTTGGATAGACTGGGCCAATCCAGAACGCGTGGACTCTTTAGCTCGGAGATGTGCCTCATATTCGAAAGTTGTCAACGATGTTCAACAAACTGGGGGCATCGTCCATATCGAATCCAAAAGCGACGAGGGGCATTTCAATGGAGTTTTCCTAACGGAGCCTCTACCGTTTCCATTTCAACCGGCCGGTGCAACCGGCGCACGCAGGGTGCAGAAGTTGAGCGACGGTTGGCTAGTAGGTTTCAATCATGGAGAATTTGGTGGTTCCGTGTGGTTCCTTAGCCCTGATGGTTCGAAGTCAACGAAACTTCTCGACGAGAATGTCACGAAGATCGTGGAGCTATTTGGCCGAACATTCGTTTTCACAAACGCGGCAGGACAAGGGTTTCGAGGCGGTGCAATCTACGAGGTCGGAGCCGGTGGAGTGATTAAGAATCACCTGGACTTCGACGCCTTTCCACAAGCGTTTGTTCAGGACTCCAGTAATAGCATTTTGCTCGTGAACGACTCCGGCGTTTACCGGATCAGTTCAGAGTTGAAGTCGGAAGAGCTTTTCAAGAAAGACCTGAGCGGATTCGAGCCCAATTCGATAGCCATCGCCGGAGACGGATCAATTTATCTTGGGATGCACTTTTTCGTGCTGCGGCTTATCCCGGAGCAAAAATCTTACAAGCAGCAATGGCTTGTTCCATCAACGTGTCGTAATCTTCATATCGAACCTGAACAGAGAAATTGCGTCTGCGATTAGCAGTGCAAGGCGGGTGGCGCACCCTTGAATAACACTAACTGCTGGGGTGCCCCATCCTTCGCTTTTTTCTAGCGAAGGGTGGGTGACCACGAATCTCGACCGTCGGATCGGGTATAAAATTCTTCCGTCATGACAAATAGGGCGGGTGGCCCCGGTCCCGGTGATGTTTTCAAACCAAGTTGAGGGTGCCCCCGGTCCCTCGCTTTTGGGGACCGGGGAGGGAAGACTTACATTTCACTATCGACGGATTCACTACTGGCATATCCTCATTGTGTATGAAAGGCGAGCGCCTTCGCGGTTGGCCCACATCTCGATTCCGAGATTTGGGAGACGATGAACCCCAACCGGGCAAACTGACCACTGTTCCAGTGCAGATGATTTCCCAACTTTGTTGCACAATAATCCTTAGAAGTCTTTCTTCAAACCATCGTCCGGGCACGGAAGCTGCCCGCAGAGGCCGAAGCTGCACGTAACTCCTTATCCTGGACGATTTTGCAGGGAACTTCATTGTTATCAGGATTTTACAGCGATACCCTACCCGTAAGCTGATGAAAACAAGGAATTTGCGTACAAAATAGGGGTGGGGGTACCGTGTGCCGGGTGGCTCCGGTCTCAATGAGGTTTCCCAACCTCGCTGAGGGTGCCACCGGTCCCTCGCCGTTGGGGACCGGTGATGACTTTACGACGACGAGATGCGACTATGACGCAAGCTGGCGCTTGTGCATCCGACGTGTGTTTTGCACCATCCCGCTCCACCGGCAAAGAACGAGACTCCGAATCAGGTAACGACTACTTCGGGGCCAGGTACTACGCAAGCTCAATGGGCCGGTTTATGTCGCCCGATCCTGGGGCAGGTGGCCCGGTCATCCGGCCCGAAGAATCACCATAAGTCCTGGAAAGCTGTGTCCCGTTCATCGCAGTTTTTCGCGATGAGCGGGTCTTCGGATCTGGCGGGTGGTTCAGGTCTGACCATCCCACAAATGACGGGGTGCCCCGGAGCCGGCCCTGAGCGAAGTCAAAGGGTTTCGGCAGGTGGCCCGCTCATCAACCCCGAAGAATCGCTATGAGCCTTGAGAAGGAGGGCCCCCCTTAAACTAACCACCAACTCGTGGTGCCCCATCCTTTCCGCTTTTTTCTGCGGAAAGGGTGGAAAACTGCGAACCTCGATAGTACGTCTTGTGTTTTTTAGAAAAGCGGAATGTTGGGGTGGGCGGCTGACCCGCGTCCCCATCGAGTGAAATCAACTGAAATTTGGGTGATCGATCTCCGGATTTTCGGAGATGGGAGAGAACTCGCATTCTCATCCCTATTTGCGGAAGATAACCCTGCGTTGGCGCACACTGGTAAATAGAAAAAGAGTGAGCAAAGCCCCTGTTCATGGGAGAATTCTGCACTGCCCCACACCCGGGGGAAGAAAAATTCCAATATTTACCGGTGAAACTGTGGAGCAGTACTTAACTAATTCAAAATCAATGACTTCCGCATACATCCTCCACGGAAACACAAACCCCGTAAACCTGTGAAGCCGTGGAGCATCGCCTAACGCATTCAGAATAATATACTTACAGCCCACGGCTTCACGCAAACACACACACCGTGAATCCGTGAGCTATTGTGGTCTTCCTCTCACCCTCGGCTCGGCGGTTTCAGCCCCAGTTCCCGCATTGCGATTTGCAGGTCGGCCCAGGCTTCTTTCTTCTGGCGCGGGTCGCGCAGCAGATAGGCGGGATGGTAGGTGACGATCAGCTTGGTCCCGCGCACTGAATGGACGCGGCCGCGCAATCCGGCCAGCGGCTGGCGGTGCCCCAGCAGATAGGTGGCTGCCGTGGCTCCCAGGGCGACCAGCACTTCGGGGCGCACCACGTCGATCTGGCGGAAGAGAAACGGAGAGCACGTGGCGCCCTCTTCCGGTTCGGGAACGCGGTTGCCCGGCGGCCGGCACTTGACCACATTGGCGATGTAAACCTCTTCGCGCTTCAGTCCCATGGCGGCAATCATGTTGTTGAGCAATTGGCCCGCCTTGCCGACGAAGGGCAGTCCCTGCGCGTCCTCGTCTGCGCCCGGTCCCTCGCCGACAAACATCAGCCGGGCCGAGGCCGAACCATCGCCAAAGACCAGCTTGTTGCGGCCGGAATGCAGCGGGCAGCGAGTGCAGTCGCCTATCTCGTCGCGGATGAGTTGGAGGGCTGCGGCGCGGTCCGCTTCAGGGACGGCGGCGGCGATTGCTGGAGAGGAGAAGGATGGCTTGCGGGACGGAATTGGCTGGTCCTCCTGAGAAAGAATTTGCGGCAAGGATGGGGCGCTGGGGCTTTGGGTCTCGTCCGGTTCCGAGGCTAACCGGGCCGCGAGCGCAGGGTCCACGGGACGGCGATAGAACTCCGTGAGGCCGAGATCGCGGTAGAAGCGGACGCGGCCCAGCAAGGCTTCGCGGGTTGTGGAATCAAGCGATTGCCCCAACTTCTTTACTCCATAGTCAGTACGTAACGCAACTCTCCGCTGCTTTACTCAGACAACGGGATTGCGAGGGTCTGCGTTATCAAGCGCGCACCAGTTCCGGTTTTCGCTCTAGCTGGCCAGAATGGGAACAGCCGGGCCTTCAACCGTCGGCTTGACCACCGGCACGTCGGCTTTGATGTAGGAAATCTTGCCGGCATCGATCTCGTCCTGGGCGATGCGGCAGGGCTTGTTGGACTGGGTAGGAATCAGGGCGTGGGAACCATTTTGCAACTGGCGGGCGCGGCGGGCGGCCACCAGAACCTTGCGGTAATTCGAGTCGAAACCGGTTTCAATCGTCATCGGAGTCCTCCTCAAAGTTCAGTTGCCGCTGGCCGGTCGGATTAAGAATTCCGAAGGCCTCGAGCACGGGCTTCAGCCGCTCCTGGGAGTTGGATTGCAGGCAGCCAGCAGCCACTTCCAGCACTCGACGTGAACGAAAGACAATCGGCTCGTCGTTGCGATAGAAGCGTTCAGCCTGCACGATGGCCTCCAGTTGCGCCACCGCCCGATCCAGGATGTCGTTGACCAGAATATAGCCGTATTCGCGATAATTCTCAATCTCCTTGCGAGCCTCGCCCAGGCGGCGGTAGACTTCCGCCTCGTCCTCGACGCCCTCGGCGCGGCTGCGATTGCGCAGTCGGGTGCGCAGCACCTTGGGATTGGGCGGCAGGACGAAGATGCTGACAGCCTCGGGCATGGCGGCCCGCACCTGCGCGGCACCCTGCACATCGATGTCCAGCAGCAGGTCGTGACCCTCGCGGCGGGCCTGTTCCAGCGAGGCGCGCGCCGTGCCGTAGTAGTTGCCGAAGACCTCGGCGTGCTCCATGAACTCGCCGGCGGCGAGCATCTGCTCAAACTCCTCGCGGGTAGTAAAGTTGTATTCGCGCCCGTGCTGCTCAGAGCCGCGCGGCGGGCGCGTGGTCCAGGAGACGGAAAACTCGATCCCGCTCAACTGCTTGCGCACCTCGTTCACCAGCGTGCTCTTGCCCGAGCCCGAGGGCGCCGAAATGATAAAGAGAATTCCTGCCACGATGCGAATGTCCTCTGGGCGCGTCCGTTGAAGTTTCCGCCCTGCCGATGTTCTTATTCTACGTTCTGAATCTGTTCGCGGGTCTTTTCGATCTCCGACTTCATGGCCAGTCCCAGTTCGGTGATGCGGGTGCCCTTGCCGCCGATGCCGCCTGTCTTCGAGAGCAGTGTGTTGGCCTCGCGGTTCATCTCCTGAAGCAGGAAGTCGAGCTTTTTGCCGACTTCGCCGCCGGCTGCCAGCAACTCGCGGAAGTGGCCGATGTGGGTGGTCATGCGGGTCAGTTCCTCGGCAATGTCGCTGCGCTCCACCAGCACGGCAACCTCCTCGAGCACCCGCTGACGGTTGAACTCTTCGCCAGTGGCCGCCAGCAGCCGCTGAGTGAGCCGGTCCTGGTATCGCTCTTCGACCTCGGGGCGCAGAGCGGCAACGCCGTCCGTGGCCTCTGCCAGGCGGTCCAGCGTGCCCTGCAGAATCGCCTCAAGCGCCTCGCCCTCCCGCGCCCGCATGGTCTTCAACTGCTCGAGCAGCGGCCCAATCTGGTGCCGCACGCTATCGACCAGCGCAGCCTGGTCCTCGACGCTGTTCAAGCGGTTCTCGTTCTGGAGCGCTCCGGGCAGGCGCAGAATGGTGTTCAACTCCGGCTGCCCCCCGAGCCCATGTTCCTCGCGAGCAGCGGCAAATGCTGCCAGGTAGCCACTCACCAGTTCGCGGTTGTAGCCGGCGGTTTGCTGGCTGTTGCGATCAACGGCCAGAGTCAGATCCACGTGGCCGCGGATCAGGTTGTCCTTGAGCGCCTTGCGCAGATCCATCTCCAGGGCATCCAGGCCCGAAGGCAGGCGCAACTGAACGTCGAGAAAACGGTGATTCACGCTCTTGACGCTGAGTGTGTAGCTGAGCTGATCGTGCACTCGCACTTGTGAACACGCAAACCCGGTCATCGAATAAATCGGCATCGTCTTCCTCTGCTCCGCCTGTCTTCTGTTCCCTGTTCTTCGTTCTTCGTAGTCCTTTGCTTAGCTGGAGAGAGACGGCTCCAGCGGAGGCGCTTCCTGCCCTTGGAATTCAGGCATATCCATGAATTGCAATTGATACAGCCGCTGATAGGTTGGCGATGTAGTCAGCAATTCCTCGTGAGGTCCGATGGCGGTGATGCGCCCTTCTTCGAGGACGGCGATGCGATTGGCGCGGCGAATCGTTCCAAGCCGGTGGGCGATCACCAGCACCGTGCGGTTCTGCATCAGATTGCCCAGCGCGGCTTGAACCATGGATTCGCTCTCAGCGTCGAGCGACGAAGTAGCCTCGTCCAGAATCAGAATCGGCGCATTCTTCAGTAGAGCGCGGGCGATGGCCAGGCGCTGCCGCTCGCCGCCGGAAAGGCGAAAGCCCTTCTCGCCGATCACCGTGTCGTACCCTTGCGGCATACCCAGAATAAAGTCGTGGGCCAGGGCGTTCCGCGCAGCATCTTCCACCAGTTTGAAGGGAACGTCGGGCCGGCCATAGGCAATGTTGTTGCGCACAGTGTCGTTGAACAGGATAGTCTCCTGCGTCACCTGGGCCACCTGGCGGCGGAGCGAAGCAAGTGTAAGGTCCCGCAGGTCGCGGCCGTCGATGAGTATGCGGCCACTGGTGACGTCAAAGAAGCGCGGAATCAGGTTGGCCAAGGTGGACTTGCCTGCGCCGCTGGGGCCTACCAGCGCCAGCACTTCGCCGGTGCGCAGCTCGAGATCGACGTGGTGCAGAATCTGGTGTTCGCCTTCGGCGGTCGAGTAGGAAAAGCCTACGTCCTCAAATTGGACCGACTGGGCAAAAGCCTTCAGAGGCGTCGCGCGCGGCCGCTCTTTTACGTCGTCCTCTGTATCGAAAAAGCCGAAGATAGAGGCCGAGGCGCCCATGGCCTGCTGAAAGCTGTTGTAGAAGTAGGCGAACTTGCGAACCGGATCGTAGAGCTTGAAGAGCAGGATGATAAACGCGGCGAACAGGCCCATGGTCATGCGGCCATTCATGATTTCATTCCGCCCGATAAGGAGAAACATGGCAATGGCGATGGCGCCGACGGTATCCATCAAAGGCGAGCTGATGGCCTGGATGCGCACGTTGCGCAGATTGGCGCGGAAGAGGCGACTCGCGGCTGTCTTGAAGCGCATCACCTCCCAGATTTCGGTGTTGAAGGCCTTCACGATGCGATTGCCGGTCACGGTTTCGTGCAGGATGTTCTGGATCTCGGCCAGCTTGTCCTGACCGGTGCGTGTGCGGGTGCGTACTTCCCTGCCGATCTTGCGCGAGGAGGTGATGACGACGGGAATGAATAGCACCAGCGCCCAACTGAGATGCCCGCCGAGGCGGATTACAAAGGCCAGGCTGACAATAAAGGTGAAAAACTGTTGCAGAAATTCGCTGATGACCGAGCTAACCGCAACCTGCACGCGATCCACGTCGTTGATAAGCGTGGAGAGGATGGTGCCCGTGGCGTGCTTGTGAAAGAAGCTGGAAGAACGCCGCAGCGTGACTTCGTAGAGGTGGTTGCGCAGATCGGTGATGGTGCCGAAGCCGGCGTAGTTGACCAGGTAGGTGCCCGAATAATCGCAGATCCCCTTGAACAGCGTAGAGACAATCAGCGCGAAGGCCACGACAACCCAGGCATTGTGCATATGCATGAAATGGGGAATCGCAAGCCGCAGGTCGAAGTGCCATGGGCTGTGAGGCAGCCCGAGCAGGATGGGGCCTTCGGGCGCGTCAGGCCGCAGAACCTGGTCAAAGATGGGCTGAAAGAGCAGGACGCGAAAGGTATCCAGTGCTCCAACCATGGCCAGCAGCAACACGCCGGGCAACAGTTGCAGCCAGTAGGGAAGCCCATAGCGCAGAAGGCGCAAGAATCTTTTCATACCGATCGACCCGCATGGCGAACACAAGAACCCATCTCCGCATTATATCTGGAGGGCGTGATCATAGATTTCCGTCTCCCGCGGAGCAATCGCAGGATGGTTCATCCGCTTGCCCGGCGACGGATCGGGATCGACACCCGGAAAAACAATTTTTGCGCCTGAAGGATTTAGAATGAAGACAATCGAAAGAATGTCTTGCGCCGGCTTGCCGGCCGGAAAGCGCTCACTCATCCGTATGCATCGCTGGTCAAAACTGTTTATCCCCACCCTTCGCGAGGCCCCGGCAGATGCCGAAGTGGCCAGCCACAAGTTTCTCGTCCGCTCGGGCTACATCCGCCAGCTCGGCGCGGGCATCTATAGCTACCTTTTCCTCGGCCAGCGTTCGCTGAACAAGATCATTGGCATCGTGCGTGAGGAGATGGACCAGATCGGCCAGGAGTTCTTCCTGCCGGGCATTCTCCCCCGCGAACCGTGGGAGCAGAGCGGTCGCTGGACGGGCATGGGCGACAATATGTTCCGCCTCAAGGACCGCAAGGGCGCCGACCTCTGCCTGGGCATGACCCACGAAGAGATCATGACCACCATCGCACGCAGCGAGTTGCGCAGCTACAAGCAGTTGCCGCAGATCTGGTACCAGATTCAAACCAAGTTCCGCGACGAGCCCCGTCCCAAGTCGGGCCTTCTGCGGGTGCGCCAGTTCACCATGAAGGACAGCTACTCGTTTGATATCGACAAGGCTGGCCTGGACAAGAGCTTCGAGCTGCACGACGCGGTCTATCGCAGGATTTTCTCGCGCTGCGGGCTGAAGTTCGTAGCGGTCGAGGCGGATTCGGGCGCCATGGGCGGCTCGCAATCGCAGGAGTTCATGGTCTACACCGACGCCGGCGAGGACCTGATTGCAAGCTGTCCGATTTGCGGCTATGCGGCAAACACGGAGAAGGCAACTTCGCGGCTGGAGCCTCTGTTCGAGTTGGAGCCTACGGGAGACGGAACGCCGGAGCTGATTTCCACCCCCGGCATGGGCGCCATCGCCGACATCTCCGCCTTCCTCAAAATGAGCCCCTCCTCTGATATCAAGTGCGTGGCCTACATGGCGCTGAAGCCAGGCGCGGCGGGCAAGCTGGCCAGTTGGCACGGCGTGGCGGCATTCCTGCGCGGTGACCATCAGGTGAACGAGACCAAGCTGATGGGCGCCGTCGGCGCGGTGGAACTGCGCACCATGCAAGCCGAGGAGTTGGAGCAGTACTTCAACGGCCCTGCTGGATTCCTTGGACCGGTGGGCCTCAAGCCCAGCGCCAAGCCGCTCGAAGATGGTTTGACGGTGGTGGTGGACAAGTCCTTTGAAGGCCGCAAGAACATGGTCTGCGGGGCCAACAAGCTCGACTACCACTACCGCAACGTCACGCCGGGCCGCGATTTCTCCTGGACTGTGAGCGCTGAAATCCGCATCGTGAACGAGGGCGAAGGATGCCCCAAGCCTGGTTGCCACGGCAATCTGGTGGTCGGCAAGGCAGTCGAGATCGGCCACATCTTCAAACTGGGCTACAAGTACTCTGAGTCCATGGGCGCGCGCGTGCTGGACCTGAACGGCAAGGAAGTGACGCCGATTATGGGCAGCTACGGCATCGGCATCGAACGCATTCTCACGGCGGCCGTCGAGCAGTCGAATGACGCGAACGGTTTCTGGCTCCCGGCTTCGATTGCGCCTTTCACTGTGGTGGTAGCGGTAACCGATATGCGCGACGAACTGCTCGTGAAAACCGGCGAAAACCTGGCGGAAGAGCTTGAATCCGCGGGAATCGATGTGCTTCTGGATGACCGGAAGGAGCGCGCCGGCGTCAAATTCAAGGACGCTGATCTGATCGGCATTCCCTACCGCATCAATGTAGGCAAGAAGGCCGCCTCTGGTCAGGTGGAATTGGTGACGCGGGCCACGAACGCAAGTGTGGATGTGACGTTGCCGGAGGTGTTGGCGCTGGTCCGCGAGCGCATTGAGGAAGATGCCCTGCTGACCTCCGTGGAAGCGTAACAACAGCTTCTAACTGCCAGCTTTTAGCTATCCACTGTCAACTGTTTTCAAGGAGCGGCGATGGCGTTGAAGATCAGGATTCCACGACCAGCGGGAAGACGCGACTGGGCATCGCTGCTGTTGCGCGGGGGACTGCTGGCATTTGCGGCGATTGCTTTCGTGTTTTTGGTTGTCTTCGGCTACTACTACATCAAGTATCAGCACGTTGTGGACGACCGTCTGAAGCAGCCGATCTTTGCCAGTACGGCCAAGATCTTTGCCGCGCCGCGCGAGGTGCGCCCGGGGCAGAAGCTGACTGCGCGACTGATCGCCAATGAGTTGCGCGCGGCCGGCTACTCGGCCGATGGCGCCTCGCAAACTTCCCCGCTGGGAACCTACGTCGAGGGCGGGCAGAGCATCACCGTGCGCCCCGGACCGGAGTCTTACCACGCCCAGGACGGCGCGGTGATCCACGTCAGCGCAGGAATTGTGCAGTCGATCAACGATGACCATGGCCAGCCTCTTTCGAGCTATGAACTGGAGCCACTGCTGATCACCGGCCTGAGCGAGGACGCCAGCCGCACCAAGCGCCGCCTGCTCACCTACGACGAGATTCCGCCGAATCTGATGCAGGCCGTGCTGGCAATCGAAGATCGTCGTTTCTTCGAGCACAGCGGCGTCAATTATTGGCGGCTGCTGGGAGCTGGCCTTCGCGACGTGACGACGGGCCAGAAGCAGCAAGGCGGCTCTACGCTGACCATGCAATTGGCGAGAAACTTCTTCCTCTCGCCGGAAAAACACTTCAAACGGAAGATGATCGAGATCATCATCACCTTCCAGCTCGAGCACCGCTTCAACAAGCGGCAGATCTTCGAGATGTACGCCAACGAGATCAACCTGGGCCAGCGCGGCAGCTTCTCGATCGACGGCTTCGGCGAGGCTGCACAGTCCTACTTCGGCAAGAACGTGGGTCAACTGGATCTGGCTGAATGCGCGTTGATGGCGGGCATGATCCAGCGGCCAAATTATTTTTCGCCCTTCCGTCACGCGGACCGGGCCATCGAGCGGCGCAACCTGGTGCTGGATTCCATGGTTGAAACGGGAGCTATTACCAAGGACCAGGCGGAACGCGCCAAAACGGAACCCCTTCACCTGGGAGCTGTGAGCGTGGACGCCAGCGAAGCCCCATATTTCGTAGACCTGGTACACGAGCAGCTGATGCAGAAGCTGGGTGAGCGCGACTTCAACCGCGAGGGCCTGCGCATCTACACTTCGCTCGATCCCGATCTGCAACGCGAAGCCACGGCGGCGGTCGAATCCACCATGCACGTCATCGACGAGCAGGTGGACAAGCTGCACGCGCACCGCAAGCCCGGCGAGACATACATCTATCCGCAGGTGGCGCTGGTGGCCTTAAATCCACATACCGGCCAGGTGCTGGCGCTGGTCGGCGGACGCAACTATGGCACCTCGCAGTTGAATCATGCAGTGTCCAAGCGCCCCACGGGCTCCATCTTCAAACCCTTCGTCTATGCGGCGGCTTTTGCCACGGCGGCTGAGGGCACCACGTTGTCAGGACAAAGCAAGCTCTTTTCGCCGCTGACCATGCTGAGCGACGAGCAGACCACCTACGCCATCGGCGGACAGGAATATACGCCGCACAACTATGAGGGCGTGTATCACGAGCAGGTCACGGCGCGCTACGCTCTGCAGCAATCCCTGAACAACGCCACCATCAGCCTGGCGGCGATGGTGGGCTTCGATCGCGTAGCCGCGCTGGCCCGCGACGCCGGCATCAGGAGCGCCCGCGGCACACCCGCCGTGGCAATCGGCGCCTATGACGCCAGCCCCCTGGATATGGCCGGCGCTTACACCATCTTCGCCAACCACGGCCTCCACCTGGACCCCTGGATGCTGGCCAGCGTACGCACTCCCACGGGCGACATCATCAATGACTACTCGCCTGACTCCAAACAGATTCTGGATGCGCGCGTCGCCTATCTGACCACTAGTTTGTTGCAAAATGTGATCGACCACGGCACCGGGGCCGGAGTACGTAGCCGCGGCTTTGTGGCCCCGGCCGCTGGCAAAACCGGCACCAGCCACGACGCATGGTTCGCTGGCTACACATCCAACCTGCTGTGCATCGTATGGGTAGGCAACGACGACTATACCGACGTGAAGATCGAGGGAGCGCGTGCTGCCGCACCCATCTGGGCGGAATTCATGAAGAGGGCCGTCCAACTGCCGCAGTACTCTGACACCAACCAGTTCACCGCGCCCGATGGCATTGAGATCGTTAGCATCGACAAAGCCAGCAACCTGCTCAGCGACACCACCTGCCCCGAAAGCTACGATGCGGCATTCCTGGACGGCACTGCGCCCACGGAGACCTGTGACCACCCGGCCGAGCACCGCAACCTGCTGCAAAAAATCTTCGGCATGGGCAAAAACGGGAATTAGCGATTGCCGGGGCGGCATCCAGCCGCCCCGTTGGCACTTACAGCATCAAGGGGAATGTTTTATAGTTCCAGTGCCATGAATTTCAGACTTCGTTCCCTCCTTCCGTCCGTGCTGGCTCTAGCCGGCCTGATTTTGTGCGTCTCCACCGCCCCTGCACAGAAGCCACCCGCCGCCAAGCCCACGGTTGCCGAGGCCGTTGCCTTTATTGATAGCGCCGAAAAGGAACTGGGTGCGATGAGCGTCGATGTCAACCGCGCCTCGTGGGTCGAAGAGACCTACATCACAGACGACACCGTGGCCCTGCTGGCCGAGGCCGAGGACCGGCAGATCGCCCGGCAGACGGAGTTGATCGGCGAGGCGCGCCGCTTCGACGGCTTGACGCTGCCGCCCGATGCTGCGCGCAAGCTGCTCCTGCTCAAACTGAGCATTGGTCTGCCCGCGCCGCAAGACCCCGCGCTGCGCGCTGAAACCACCCAGAAAGCCGCCGGACTCGACGCCGCTTATGGCCGCGGCCGCTATTGTCCTGACGCCAACCCCGACCACTGCCTGGGCATCGACGAGCTTGATCTCAAAATGGCCCAGATCCGCGATCCAAAAGAGCTCGCCACGCTCTGGGCTGGCTGGCACGCAGTCGGAGCGCCCATGCGCGGCGATTACGCGCGCTTGGCTGAACTCAGCAACCAAGGCGCCCGCGAACTGGGCTTTGCCGATACCGGCGCCCTGTGGCGCTCGCAGTACGATATGACTCCCGACGAGTTTCAGGCTGACATCGAGCGGCTGTGGACGCAGGTCGAGCCGCTCTATCGTGAGCTGCACACCTACGTTCGCCGCAAGCTCATCGAGAAGTACGGTGACCAGGCGCGCCGCCCTGACGGCATGATTCCCGCTCATCTACTGGGGAATATGTGGGCGCAGGAGTGGGGCAACGTCTACGACGTGGTCGCGCCGCCCTCCGGCCCGATGCCCTACGATCTGGGCGCCATCCTGAAGGCGCGCAATACTGACTCGCCGCACCTGGTGCGCTATGGCGAGGGCTTCTACAAGTCGCTTGGCTTTGACGCCTTGCCTGACACATTCTGGAAGCGTTCGATGCTCGCTCATCCACGCGACCGCGATGTGGTCTGCCATGCCAGCGCCTGGGACATCGACAACCAACGCGACGTCCGCATCAAGGCCTGCTTCCAGCCCACCGCGGACGACTTTGTGACCGTGCATCACGAGCTGGGCCACAACTACTACCAGATGGCCTACCGCAAGCAGCCCTTCTTCTTCCAGAACGGCGCCAACGACGGATTTCATGAGGCCATTGGCGACGCCATCGCGCTGAACGTGACCCCGGATTACCTCAAGAAGTTGGGCCTCATCGACCAGATTCCGCCCGCCAGCGCAGATATCCCCCTGCTATTGCATACGGCTCTCGACAAGATCGCCTTCCTGCCCTTCGGCTTGCTTATCGACAAGTGGCGCTGGGAAGTCTACTCCGGACAAGTAACTCCCGCGCACTACAACAGCGCCTGGTGGGCTCTGCGCGAAAAGTACCAGGGCGTTGCTCCACCGGTGGCGCGCTCTGAAGCTGACTTTGACCCCGGCGCCAAGTACCACATCCCCGGCAACGTGCCCTATATGCGCTACTTCCTGGCCCGCGTCTATCAGTTCCAGTTTTATCGCGCCATGTGCCAGGCCGCCGGCTACAAGGGGCCGCTTAATCGCTGCTCGGTCTACGGCTCCAAGGAGGCTGGCGCGCGGTTGAACGCGATGCTGGAGCTGGGCGCATCCAAGCCCTGGCCAGAAGCGCTGAAAGCCATGACGGGAACCGACAAGGCCGATGCCTCCGCCATCGTCGAATACTTCCAGCCGCTGATGGACTGGCTCAAGGAGCAGAACAAGGGCCACGCCGAAGGTTGGACCCTGCCGGCTGATACGCTGAAGTAGAGCGGGTTTCGCCGGAAATTCGGCACGAATGGTAGCCTTTTGGCTATTTTTTCGCGACTATCGCCCCCCGATCGGGTCGACATATCAGGAACGTTATTGACATCAGCGGTTATAGCGGTTGTCCGAGGTGAAAGATGAAGAGTCCTACGCATGTGAGCAATACCTTGTTCTGGGTTTCAGTCTTTTTGTCGATCCCAGTCTCGGCCGCGGCCCTGAACAATACCAAGTCCGCTGCCCCTGCCCCTGCACCTGCCAGGTCGGCCCCGGCTCCGGCTCCTTCGCGTTCCTATAGCCCACCGCCGTCGCGCCCGTCATACAGTCCAGCACCCGCGCGGCCTTCTTACAACCCCGCCCCGGCGCGGCCCTCTTACAATCCAGCGCCAGCGCGGCCTTCCTATAGCCCGGCTCCATATGGCGGCAACGGCGCCAGCCCGTCGAGACCGGCTCCATCGGCCCCAGTACGCAGCTATACGCCGGGCGCGCCGTCGGGCGGAACAACATCGAGTCCGCGCTCCCCTTCGGGCGCCACAACCTACACCCCCCACACCTATACCCCGGGTTCCCCTGCGGGAAGCGTACCATCGGCATCCCACTCATACGGCAATACTACTGTCAACGGGGAGGGAGTGAGGGGCGCAAGTGGAGTTACCACCTACACCCCCCATGCCTCCACCGGCAACACCTACGCTCCGGCTGCTCCCGCTGCTCCGCATGGCAACACCTACGCCCCGGCTGCTCCAGCGGCTGCGGGCGGCAACACATACGCCCCACGAAACTCTGCGCCAGGAACAGCAGCAGGCAGCGGTACTCATGCTGTTTACAACGTCCCAGCGGCCTCAGCAGGTGTCAGAACCGGCTCTGGCAGTTCTACGCTGACTGCGGCCGGATCGCAGTCCGTGCTGCATCAGGTCAACACCGCGCGCACCGGCCTGAGCGGCATCAACAAGCGCTCGATCCCCCAAGGGCAGGTAGCCGTGCATCCTGATAAGAGCCTGACCGTGACCGCGTCCAATGGCCGGAACTTCAATCTGCGTCCCAACGGAACCCTGGCTTCTTTCAGCGCGCATGGGCAGAACGCCACATTCCGCGCGGATGGGCGCCTGGCCTCCGTGCATACATCCACCATGGACATCGCACACGGCACACACGGGCAAAGGACCGTGATCAGCGAGCGCCCCGACCACAGTAGATTGGTCTCGACCGGAGCGCATAGCGGGTATATGCAGCACTCGGTCTCCTACCACGGCCGCACGGTGATCCAGCGAACCTATGTGAGCGGGGGCCGTAGTTTCTCGCACGTGTACTCCGGCTACCGGTACCACGGACGATACTTCGACAACTATCTTCCCTTCTACTACTACGATCCGATGTTTTACGGATGGGCCTATTACCCCTGGGGAGCCCCGATCGGGTATCGCTGGGGATGGGGTGGCTCGCCGTGGTTCGCCTTCTATGCGGGATTCTTCTCTCCCTGGGAGGAGTATCCCAGCGGAGCCTACTGGCTGACGGACTATTTTCTCGGCCAGACGCTAGCCGGTGGCTACCAGATGGAAAACCAGGCAGGCAGCGGACAGCCGGGATACGGCTACGCAGGGGATGACGCTGTACCGGCGGGAAGCGATGAGGCTTATGCCCCGGCCGAAACTCCCATCACTCCAGAGATCAAGCAAATGATCGCCGAGGAGGTCCAGCAGCAACTGGCCTATGAGAATGCCGCCGCCTCGAAGCCCGACCAGGCGCCCGAACTCGACGGATTGCCCCAGGTGCTCACACCCAACCATCTGTTTGTGGTGGACCAGAGCCTGAACGTGACCACTGCGGACGGGCAGCAATGCGCGCTCTCGGTGGGCAACGTGATCAAGCTGGTGGCCGCGCCGCCCGAGACAGCAACGACAGCGGACCTGGTGGTGGTCAGCAGCAGGAAGGCAGATTGTCCTGCGGGGGTGATTGTCACCGTGCCTCTCGAAAGCCTCCAGGAGATGCAGAACAACTTCCGCGCCCAACTGGATTCCGGCTTGCAGACGCTGCACGCCCAGCAGGGTCAGGGCGGATTGCCTGGAGCCCCGCAGTCGGCCATTGCCCCGCCGCCCCGGCCCGTCGATATGCCTCCTGCGGACAATGAAAATGTGCAATCGCTTCTCGATGCCCAGCAGGTACAAGCCGACCAGGCTGAGACCGGCGTAACGCAGTCAGCCTTCGCCGACGCAAAGCCGCAATAGCGCATCCCTGGCAGCATTAACAATTCCAAGGCGGAATCAGGAGGCAAACCCTGATTCCGCTTTTGCCCTGGAAGGAAAACAAGATCGTGAATATCAAGAACGTGCTTGCAACCTGCCTATTCTGCGGAATCGCCCTTACACTCTCAGCGCAGCAATCCGTCCCGCCGCCTCCCAAGCCCGCCGCCGACGGGCCCTCGCTGGCAGCGACCATGCAGTTCATTCAGGCCCGGATGCAGGAACGAGGAAAGATGAACTTCGCCGTCTATACGCATGACAATGTTGACGGGAAGGATTATATCGATCAGTACAGCGGCGAGCCCAGTAACTTTGTTGCCGATCCTGCGACCTGTAGCATCAGCTATCACAGGGACCTCAGAAAGAATGGCACTGTACTGTCGGATGGCAATGTTTCGTTCAGCCTTCGCGAGGTGCAGAATCTGGTCGTAATGCCGGCCGAGCAAGATATGAAGCGGGCTTATGCCGCTCTCGGACATCCAACCTGGGATCCAAGATTCGATCCGCCCATGTTTCTGGTTATAGCGCGACGAGCCGGGAATCAAAACAATGGGTTCTATTTTGCCGATGAAGAGATGGCCAACCGCGTCGCCAAGGCAATGGTTCATGCGGTTGAGCTATGCGGTGGCGGCAACAAGGACCCGTTTTAGAGCTATTCTCCAATAGATATAGCCCTTTTGAGACCGTACAAGGTAGCTTTTTCTTGATGAAAAAGCCACTCGACCGCAGTGGCTTCGGTGTATAGCAATTGAAGAACAGCTATAGGACAAAATGCGTATGGCCGCGAATTCAAATTCGCGGCCATACGTTCATTCAATAGCAATCAGTACTCAACAGCTTTAGTACTTGACGATATCCGCGAAGGAATCCGGCTTGAGGCTGGCGCCGCCCACCAGGGCGCCGTCAATCTCATCCTGGCCGATAAGCTCCTTGGCGTTAGCCGGTTTTACGCTGCCGCCGTAGAGAATGCGGACATTAGCCGCGACTTCGGCGCCCAGCAGCTTGGCCACTTCGGCGCGGATAATCTTGTGCGCATCGACGGCCATCTCCGGCGTGGCGGTCTTACCGGTACCGATGGCCCAAACGGGCTCATAGGCAATCACGATCGGTGCGGCCATCTCGGCCGTGATGCCAACCAGCGCGCCGGCGACCTGAGTCTTCAGCACGTCGGCGGTCTTGCCCGCTTCGCGCTCGGCCAGCATCTCGCCCACGCAGACCACGGGAATTACGCTGTGCTTCAGCGCGGTGTGCAGCTTCTTGTTGACGATCTCGTCGGTCTCGGCAAAGTACTGGCGGCGCTCGGAGTGGCCGATCAACGTATGCGTTCCGCCCACGGCCAGAAGCTGGCCCACCGAGGTCTCGCCGGTATAGGCGCCCTCTTCGGCAAAATGGATGTTCTGCGCGCCGATGGCGACATTCGAGCCCTTGGCGGCTGCAATCACCGTGGGCAGAAGCACCGGCGAGGGAAACAGGGCAATCTCGTCGCGCGTGTGACCGGCAACGAGCGGCAAAAAGGCATCGACGAAAGCCTTGGCTTCAGCAGGTGTCTTGTACATCTTCCAATTGGCGGCAATCAGCGCTTTACGGGACATTTTTCTTCACTCCTCTTCTTGATTTTAGTGGATGGAATTGAGGATATGGGTGACAGCGGGCACAACGAGAGTCAGCACCGGCGCGGCTGCGCCCATGCAACGGCCCCCGACAAGGCGGGAAGGCTCGCCCTCGGGGCCGCGGCCAATATTCAAAAAACGCAAATTAGTTCCGGCCTGCCTCTGAGCGTAGCCAAGGGAATGAAGCGCCCGCGCAGATGGCGATCTTGCTGCCTTACTTCAGCTTCATATCAAACGCCACCGGCAGCAGTTCCTGAAAAGTCATGGTGCGCAATCCATCCGCAGCAGGAAAGATCACCGGCGCATCGGGCAGGATGAACTCGGCCAGCACCTGGCGGCAAGCTCCGCAAGGCGGGCTGGCGGCGGCGTTCAGGTTGGCGATGGCGACGGCCTCAATCCGGATCTCGGGCCCGAATTGGGCGACGGCCCGTACCAATGCCGAGCGCTCGGCGCAGATGGTCAGTCCGTAGCTCACATTTTCCACGTTGCCGCCGGTAACGATTTCGCCGTTCGTCAGCCGAAGCGCCGCGCCCACCCGGAACCCGGAGTAGGGCGCATAGGCGTGCTGCGCGGCCTGACGTGCCATCTCAAGCAGGCTCAGCAGCACGGCTTCCATCGAGGTTTGATCGTTCATGGTGCCTCTAATCTCCCTGAAGCGTGAGAATTGAGGTTATAGCATTTTGGCGCTGCTGTAAAACGCTCAGCGAGTTACCAGCAAAGTTCACGGCCCCCAATCCATGAGAAAAATCAAACGGATGGGCCGCGAAACGGAGCGTATTATTCCCTGTTCCCTGCCCCCTGCTCCTCGATAACACTCCGTTCCTCAAGTTGAGCATCTTCTTTCCGATAAAGAGCTTGAGTACTCTCTGTGCCGGAGTTTTCATTCCGGCCGGGCGGATGAACGGATGCCATGGATGAATTGACAAGGGAATTCTTGATCGAAAGCCAGGAAGGGTTGGACCGCATGGAGCGCTGTCTGACTGACCTGGAGGAGCGGCCGCAGGATGCGGGGCTGATCGGAGAGATCTTCCGTTCGGTGCACACCATCAAGGGAACCACCGGATTCCTGGGCTTCAAGCGGCTGGAGAAGCTGGCCCACGCCGGAGAAAACCTGCTTGGCCAGTTGCGCGAGGGCAAGCTGACCGCCGACAGTCCAACCATTACAGGCCTATTGCAACTGCTTGATGGGCTGCGCTCCATCCTTAAGTCGATTGAGGCGGACAGTAACGAGGGCGAAGGCGAAGATGCGCTCCTGATCGGCCGTCTGCAAGAGTTGCAGCTTCCGGCGCAAGCGCAGGTAAAACAGCCGGTTTGCGCCAAAGCTGGCGCCCGTTCTGCGTCCGCTCCTCCGGCTCCCGTGGCTTCCTCCGCGCCTCAAGCAGTAGCCAACCCGGCACAGCCCCCAGTCTCCGCGCCAGTTCCTCAGGCCCCGGCTCCGGCCCAGCCGGCGGAGCCTCTTCCAACCGCCGCGCCGGCTCCCGCGCAGACCGAGGGCGATCCCGTTCGACCACGCACCCAGGGTACCGCCGCCGAGAGTACGCTGCGCGTGGATGTGACCTTGCTGAACCGGATGATGAATCTGGTGGGCGAGCTGGTGCTTACCCGCAACCAGGTCTTGCAGGCCACCTCGGCCGATCCCAACATGACCCTGCTCTCCCGCCGCCTGGATATGGTGACCGCCGACCTGCGCGAATCGGTGATGAAGGCGCGTATGCAGCCGGTCTCCAACATTTTTTCCAAAATGCCGCGCCTCGTCCGCGATCTATCGCAAACGCTTGGCCGCCGCGTGCGGCTGCAGGTCGAGGGCCAGGACACGGAGCTGGACAAGAGTCTCCTCGAAGCCATCAAGGATCCGCTGACTCATGCGGTAAGAAACTCGCTTGATCACGGCATCGAGATGCCCGATGTGCGCCTGGCCGCCGGCAAGAATCCCGAGGGAATCCTCAAGCTGCGGGCCGCACAGGAGGGCAGCCACGTCATCATCGAGGTCTCCGATGACGGTGCCGGCATTGCTGTTGAGAAAATCCGCCAGAAGGCCATCGAACGCGGCCTCATCACGCCGGAACGCGCCGCGCATCTGGCCGAGCGCGAACTGTTGCAACTGATCTTTGTGCCCGGCTTCTCCACCGCCGCGGCCATCACCAACGTCAGTGGCCGCGGCGTGGGCATGGACGTGGTCCGCACCAATGTGGAAAAGATTGGCGGCAAGGTCGAGCTCGACTCCCGCGCCGGCAAGGGAACCACGCTCCGTATGCGCATCCCGCTCACGCTGGCCATTATTCCCGCGCTGATCGTCCGCAGCATCAATCAGAGTTTTGCGCTGCCTCAGGGCGCGCTCTCTGAACTGGTGCATATCCCCCCTGAGCAGGCCGCCACGGCCATCGAGTGGATTGAGAATGCGCCGCTCTACCGTCTGCGCGGCAATCTGTTGCCGCTGGTCTTTCTTGACCGGCTGCTGATGCCGGGCGTCGAACACAAGATCGCCGCCGAGCAAGACAACTTCATCGCCGTTCTCGATGCCGATGGTCGCCGTTTCGGCCTGGTTGTCGATGGGCTGGCCGATCCTGAGGAGATCGTCGTCAAACCGCTTTCCGCGGTGCTCAAGGGAATCGGCCTGTTCTCCGGCGCAACCGTGTTGGGCAACGCCGACCTGGCGCTGATTCTCGACCCAGGATCAATCGCCATGAAGGCTGGAGTCACTCTTCGCGATGACGATGCCGTCCTCGCGGATGAAGGCGAAGCGGGCGCCGACGCCGCCAAGAACCTCGAGTACCTGCTGGTCGAGGTGGCCGGACGTCAGGCAGCGGTGCCCTTGACCGACGTACTACGCATCGAGCAGCTTCCGCTCTCGCGCATCGAGTACGTCGGCTATCGCCCGGTGCTCAATTTCGAGGGCCAACTGCTGCCCGTCGAGGACTCTGGCGGCGTGCTGGCCGCGGTCGAAGGCAATCCTCAGGCGCAGATCATAGTGGTGGTTTGCCGCGAGGGCAACCGCCATGTGGGCATTGCCGTTTCTCATGTGCTGGATGTGGCTGCCGGCAGCGACCTCTTTGAGGCCGGCACCAATCAGCGTACAGACGGGGTCACGCTACTCAAGAGCCGCGTGACCGGCGTGGTTGACCTGGATGCCGTGGCCCCGCTGCCAGCAGGCGAACAGGCACCTGCCGAGTGGAACCAAGTGGAGGAGACGGTGGCATGAGTACAGCAACAGTTCCATTGCATCGCAAGAAAAAATCGGCTGCGACCATGATGGAGATGTGCACGGTGCGCCTGGGAACCTCGATGTTTGGCGTGCCCATTCGCCACATTCTCGAGATTGTCGGCGCGGCCCGGCCCCAGCCGGTTCCCTTGGCGCCCATCTTCGTCGGCGGGCTGGTGCACTACCGCGGCGACGTGCTCACCACCGTGAGCCTGCGCCAGTTGCTGGGTTTGCCGCCCAAGGAGGGTCGGCAGGACCTTTTGGTGCTGGAAAGTTCCGGCGGGATCTTCGGTTTGCTGGTGGACTCGGTTGGCGAAGTCCTTACCGTCTCCTCGGCCGATCACGAACCCAACCCCTCGATTCTTCACGAGCGCAGGAGAGCCTTGTTTGCCGGCGCTTACAAGCTCGCGGACGGCCTGCTCGTCATGCTTGACCCCGAGCAACTGGACCCTATGCGCCTGAGCGCGGCCAAGGCCACATAGGGTGAAGGGTATCCACTCCGATCCCGTCTGGAGGTGACCATGCGAGCTTTGATTGTCGATGATTCCCGCTTTGTGAGGGGATATTTGCGCAGCCTGCTCGAAGAAAAGAAGATCGAGTGCGAAGAAGCCAGCGATGGCCAGACCGGCATCGACCTGCTGAAATCGCGCCCTCCGTTCGACCTCGCGCTGGTGGACTGGAATATGCCGATCATGAACGGGCTGGAGATGCTCAGGCAGTTGCGCGCCCAGGGATACGGCAGCATCAAGGTAATGATCGTGACCACCGAAGCCGAAAACAAATACATCCTTGGCGCTCTCGATGCCGGGGCCGACGAATTTCTCATGAAGCCCTTCGACGACGAGGCCCTTACGGAAAAACTGAATCTGCTCGGCCTCGTGGAGATCTGAACCATGCCCTCTGGCCGCCCTACCCGAATTTTGATCGTAGATGACTCGGCAGTGATGCGGAGTCTGCTGCGCTCGGTTGTCTGTTCTGCTGCCGGTTTGGAAGTGGCCGGCACCGCGGCCGATGGCGAATCAGCCCTGAGCGCCATTGAAACCCTTCGCCCCGACCTGATCCTGCTGGACGTGGAGATGCCGGTGATGGACGGATTGGTCACCCTCAGAAAATTGCGCGCGCAAGGGCGAAAAATGCCGGTCATCATGTGCAGTTCACTCACCCAGCGCGGGGCCAAAGTAACCATCGAGGCTCTCGCCAGCGGCGCCTCCGACTATGTGGCCAAGCCAGCCGGACAATCTGGCCGCGAGGCCGCCATCCGTACGCTTTTCCGGAATCTTATTCCCAAGATTCGGGCTCTCACCTTCCATCCGCAGCCGGTCTTTCCTGGCGCTCCGTGCATCCAGCCGATCTTCCCCCTTTCGCCGTCGCCCAAAACCCAACCGCTTTCGTCAATTCCGGTGGCGCTGTTCATCGGCGTCTCCACTGGCGGGCCAGCAGCCCTCGACATTCTGCTTCCCGCGCTGCCTGCGAACTTTCCGCTTCCGGTTCTGATCGTGCAGCATATGCCAGAGCTGTTTACCAGGCTCTTTGCCGAGCGACTGAACGGCCGCTGTCCCTTGCAGGTGCGCGAGGCCGCCGAGGGTATGGCGGTGCGCGCCGGAAGCATTTACATTGCCAGGGGAAATTGGCACATGGAGGTACTCGCAACGTCGCGCATCGGCTTGCCGAACACGCTGCACCTGACCCAGGGTCCGCTTGAAAGCCACTGCCGGCCCGCGGTTGATGTGCTCTTTCGCTCCGCGGCAGCGGTCTATGGCGCGGGCGCTCTGGCTGTGGTGCTCACCGGCATGGGTTCGGATGGAATGTTGGGCGCGCGTCTCATTCGGGAGAACGGCGGCAGTGTACTCGCCCAGGATCAGGCCACCAGCACCGTGTGGGGAATGCCCGGCGCCGTCACCCAAGCGGGATTGGCGCACAAGGTGCTGCCCCTCGACGCCATCGCTCCTGAAATCCTTCGGCTGGCTAGCCGGGCGCGCTCGGAAGCACGCGAGCTTCGGGAATCGGTGGGCTAGTCATGCAAACCTCCTCCAGCGTTGACTACGGTTTTCTCCGCCAACTGGTCTTCGGCCGCTCGCAAAACGTCCTCGACCCGGCGCGCGATTACCTCTTCGAGACTCGCTTGGCAAAGCTCCTGCGCAACCACGGCATGACCCAATTGGATGAGCTTGTCCACCATCTCAAAACCAGAAGGAATCCGGCCCTCGAGTGCTCCATTACTGAAGCTATGACCATCAACGAAACCAGCTTCTTTCGCGACGGCCACCCCTTCGAGCTCTTGCGTGCGGAGTTGCTGCCCAAACTCATCGACTCCCGCCGCCGCGCGCGCAGTCTGCGCTTCTGGAGTGCGGCCTGCTCCACCGGCCAGGAAGCCTACAGCCTGGCCATGCTCCTGCACGAATCCTTTCCTCTGCTCACCGGCTGGAAGATCCGCATCGAGGGCACCGACATCTGCGCTGAGGTAGTAGAGCGCGCCCAGGCTGGTTGCTACCACCGCATCGAAATCAACCGCGGCCTGGCTGCCCGCTTCGTAGTCCGCTACTTTGACCACGTGGGCGAGGACTGGGTGGTCAAGCCGGAGATCCGCAGGATGTGCAACTTCCGCCAGGCTAATCTCTGTTCGTCGCCGCCGCCCTTCAATCGCAGCGACGATTCCTTCGACGTCATCTTCCTACGCAACGTGATGCTCTACTTCTCGCAGGAGACTCGCAAGACTCTGCTTGCCGGCATTCACCGCCTGCTTGCCCCCGATGGTGTCCTCTTCCTCGGATCCAGCGAGCAGCCCGCCGACCCCTCTCTCTGGACCCCCGTGCTCGCCCGCGGTGCCTGCTACTTCCGGCCCCTCAGCCGAGTTAGGTCTCTGACTGCTTGAAGTTGTACCAGGGCTGGGTGCCCAGATCTCGACTTTGATACCTGAGAAAACAAGGGTTCTATGTACGAAACCATCCGATATGAGACTTGGCGCACCGCAGCATTTTTTCTTTTTAGGTTGTCCAACGAAGTTGCCTTGGAAAGGAGCAAATCATGACTTTCAGGTTCAGCCAGAGGTCTGCTGTTAGTCTGGATTTTTCGCCTTGAAATAGATGCATTTATGATTGCGCATCGTGCAATCGAGGGTATACTCTTTTGTCGCCGGGAAGGCAGAATGGAAATTCCGGCTTAGCCGTGGAGGAAACTTGGAAATCTCCGCTGATTCCTGCGTGTTCTCTCTGCGGGTTTCAGGCGTGAGCAACCTCAATCCAATAGCCCTTTCGTCATCCCGAATAGGAGGGATCATGCCCGAATCAAGACAGTCTGGCCTCTCTGACAATTCTCTTGGTGCGATTGCCTACATCACCATCGTCCCAGCGGTCTTCTTTCTAGCCATCGCACCTTACAATAGGAAACCCGGTGTGCGCTTTCACGCTTGGCAGTCCATCATATTAAGCGTTATTGCGTTCATTCTCGTCTACGCCTTGAGCGTCTTTCTGCCGTATACCATCCCCTTTGGAATTCCCGGTTTCCTGACTCTCAACTGGGTGGCCAGTTTCGTCGGGATTGCCTTCTTCCTGGTATGGATCTGGTGCGTGATCGGCGCGCTGAATGGCAAGCGCATCAAGCTTCCGATTATCGGTGCTTGGGCTGAGAAGCAGGCTAACAAGTAAACTGCCCGCAAGAACCGGTAAACCGGCAAACGGCCTCTGCATGGGGGCCGTTTCGCATAATCCTGTTTTGCTCTTTTTCCTAAACCTATTCCTTCCCGTGTGCTCCACCTTCGCGGCGTATGATTTACCGCTGAGATGGGGTATCTATAGTTTCTTGTTTCCTATAGATCGCTGACTTGCTGACTAGCTCACGACTCGCCGTAGTTAGCTGTCAGCTGCTAGCTGTTAGCTGCTTTTACGTTTTCCTTCCCAGATCATTCCTCCAGGCGTGTCCCCCGCCCGCAATCAAGTGGTCACCGCACTCTGGGCCCCATGACCCGGCGGCGTAGTTAGGAAATTTCTCCGATTGCTTGGCCGCCCACGCCTCCAGAATCGGCGTGTAGAGTGCCCAGGTTGTCTCCACGCCATCGCGGTGCGCAAACAGCGTCTGGTCGCCTAGCATCGCATCCAGCAGCAGCCGCTCATAGCCGTTGGCGCTCGACTTGCCGAAGGCTGCCGCGTAGTCGAAGTCCATATTCACTGGGCAAACGTCCATAACCGGAGTGGTCGGCACCTTGGCCCCAAAGCGCAGCGCAATCCCCTCATCCGGCTGGATGCGAATCGTCAGCAGGTTCGGCTTGATCACCTGGCAGGCTGCCTGCGACGCCAGCCGGTCAAAGATCAACAGCGGCGGCTGCTTGAACTGGATGCTGATCTCCGTCGCCCGCTTCTGCATCCGCTTGCCGGCGCGCAGATAAAACGGAACCCCCGCCCAGCGCCAGTTCTCAATCTCCAGTTTCACCGCCGCGTAAGTCTCTGTGCCCGACTCCGAACTAACCCGCTCCTCTTCGCGATAACCCGCCACGGGCAGGCCGTCCACCACTCCCGGCCCGTACTGGCCGCGTACCACGTTCAGGATCGGAATTGAAGGAATCGCCCGCCACACCTTCAATTTCTCACGCCGCACGCTCTCGGCCTCGAAGCTCGACGGCGGCTCCAGCGCCACCAGACTGAGTAACTCCATCACGTGGTTCTGCACCACGTCGCGCAGCGCGCCCGCCTTCTCGTAGAACGGCCCGCGGCCTTCCACGCCCAGCGTTTCGGCCACCGTAATCTGCACGTGATCGACGTAATTGCGGTTCCAGATCGGTTCGAAAATTCCGTTCGCAAACCGAAAGACCAGAATGTTCTGCACCGTCTCCTTGCCGAGGTAGTGGTCAATGCGGAAGACTTGGTCCTCGTCGAATACGGCGTTCACCTGGCGGTTCAGCGCGCGCGCTGACTCCAGATCGTGGCCGAAAGGCTTTTCAATCACCACCGTCGCCTTGCCCTGCTCCGGATGCGCCATTCCCTGCGCGCCTAGATTTTCGATAATCGCGGCAAAAAACTCCGGCGCCGTGGCCAGGTAGAACAGCCGTCTGCCGCCAATGCCCTTCTCTTGCGCAATGCGGTCCAGTTCCGCCTTCAGCCCCGGATAATCTGCCGGGTCACTGAACTTCAGCGGAAAGTAACTGATGTTGCTGACAAAGCGATCCAGTTTGGGGTCGCTTCCGTCCACGTCGCCAAACTCGACGATGCCCGCACGCATATCCGCGGCGAACGCATCGCCCAGCGGCCGCCGCGCAGCGCCCACAATGGCAAACTTCTCCGGCAACAGCCCCGCCTGCTCCAGGTGAAAGAGCGCCGGAAGCAGCTTGCGCTTGGTCAGGTCGCCCGAGGCGCCAAAAACCACCAGTATCCCCGCCTCAGGAATTCTCTCGTTGCCCTTCGGAACCTGGGAGAGATCCTCCGGCCGCACACTCATCTGCATTGTCGCCATAAAGGTTCGCCTCAGGCGCTTGCTTCGCGCCTCAAATCCAAGCTGACTTGTCAACTGAAGTCGCACCAATGCTGGGTGCCCCAGGTCTCGATTTTGAGACTTGGGAAATCTCGATCAATGAACCGAAATCACGCAGTCAGAGACTTGGCCGTGCTATCTCCGCTACAAAACTCCAAGTATCTCCAACTCCCGCCGCAACGCCTCTGCGCCTTCAAACCGGATGGCCTTCATTCCGGCATCCACCGCTCCGGCCACATTCTCCGCCCGGTCGTCGATGAACAAAATTCGCTCCGCCGGTTTGCCCAGAATATCCAGCGCCCGCCGATAGATAGCAGGCTCCGGCTTGCGCAATCCCATATAGCACGAACTCAGCGCAACATCAAAATAGCCGTGCAAGCCGAAGTGGTTGAAGCGGTACTCGTTCGTCTCCCGCGCCTCGTTGTTCAAGGCGCCCAGCAGACACTTATCGGATGCGGCAAGTTCCTGAAGGATTCCCAAAGCCCCATCCGGCTGCAACCTCGACTGGGTGAGCATGAAAGCGAAGAATTCGTCACGAGAAAAGTTGCGCGGTTCATAGAAGATGGTTGCGTTCAGATATTCCGCCAGAGAAATCGACGCGCGCTCCCACACATCGTAATAGACCGTGTTCAGAGCCTCGAAGGCCGCAAGATTCAGGCGGAAATGCTCAATGGCCGCCGTGCGCTCGCGCTGGTCCCAGCCGTTGGTCAGCAGGACCCCGCCCACATCGAAGAGAATCACGTCGAAGGGGAACATCGGCGCCTTTCCATGCGTTTCGGAGTTCCGCGGAGTTATGCCAGCTTCGCCGACCCGTCCACGCGCTGGTACTTGGCCTCGATGGCCAGCACCTTCTTGAACCGCCGCACAAACCGCTCTTCGGTGGCGATAAACTTCGCCGCGACAAACCGGTCCAGCACCTCGAAGGCCAGCGCCGGGCCGATGATGCGGGCGCCCAGAACACAGACATTCATGTCGTCATGCTCCACGCCCTGGTGCGCGGAGTACGTATCGTGGCACATCCCAGCGCGTATCCCGGGAATCTTGTTGGCCGCTACGCACACACCTACGCCCGAGCCACAGATAAGAATCCCGCGCGGCGCCACGCCCTGCTTCAACGCCAGGCTCACCTTCTCGGCAAAGTCGGGATAGTCTGACGGCTCCGTGTTATAAGCTCCCAGGTCCACCACTTCGTGGCCGGCCTTGGCAAGATAGGCGCGGACCTCCTCCTTCAGAGGAAATCCCGCATGATCCGAACCAATGACGAGTTTCACTTGCTATCCTTTCGTTGCGTAAAGCGGAGTTAGTTCAAGTGGCGGAGTTAGCGGTGTTAGCGAACATGTCAACTAACTCCGCTAACTCCACTTCGCTTCTCTACTTCACCAGCTTTTTTGCCCGCGCCGCCACGTTCTCGGCGCTGAAGCCCAGTTTCGCCAGCACTGTCGGCCCGGGCGCCGAGGCTCCAAACCGATCCAGTCCGATCACGTCGCCGTCCAGCCCCACATACTTCCACCAGCCCGCTGTAGCTCCGGCCTCGACCGCCAGCCTCGGCACACCGGCCGGCAGCACGCTAGCCTTGTACTCTGCCGTCTGCTCGTCAAAGAGTTTCCAACTCGGGAAGCTCACTACCCGCGCGCGAATTCCGTCGGCCGCCAGCAGCTTCGCGGCCTCCACGCAAGGCCAAACCTCAGCCCCGGCGCCGATCAGCACCACCTGCGGCTTCGCTGCATCCTCCAGCACATAAGCGCCCTTGCTCACCCCGGCAAACACGTCATGCGCCGCCGGATCGATCACCGGCAGATCCTGCCGACTGAGCGCAAAGAAACTCGGCCCCTTGCGTTCCAGCGCCAGCCTCCAGACCGCGGCTGTCTCATTGGCGTCCGCCGGACGGAAATCCGTCAGCCCCGGAATCGCCCGCAATCCCAGCAGTTGCTCCACCGGCTCGTGCGTTGGTCCGTCCTCGCCCACGGCAATCGAATCGTGGGTAAAGACAAACAGTGAATGTACCTGCATCAGCGCTGCTAGCCGAATCGCGGGCTTGGCATAATCAGAAAACACAAAGAATGTGGATCCAAAGGGAATCAGCCCGCCGTGAGCGGCAATCCCGTTCACCGCCGCGCACATTCCGAACTCGCGCACTCCGAAAAAGATGTTGCGCCCGGCCGGATCCTCGTGGAAGTTTGCCCCCGGCTTGAAGATCGTCTTGGTCGAAGAGGTCAGGTCCGCGGCCCCGCCAAATAGCTCCGGCACCTGCACGGCAATGGCGTTCAGAATCGCGCCTCCTGCGCTGCGCGTGGCCTGCGCCTTCCCCGGCGCAAAGCTGGGAATCGCCTTCTCCCAACCAGCCTTGAGCGCGCCCTTCTGAGTGCGTTCAAACTCCGCCGCCAGCTCCGGAAATGCCGCCGCATAACCGGCAAACCGCGCCTTCCACTCTGCCTCAAACTTCGCGCCGCGCTCGACGGCCTTGCGCCAGTTCGCCAGTGCCTCCGCGGGCAGATAAAAGCTCTCGCCTTCTGGAAAGCCGAAGAACTTCTTCGTAGCCGCCGTGCCTTCCGCGCCCAGTGGTTCACCATGAGCCTTGTTGCTCCCAGCCTTGGGGCTCCCATAGCCGATCACCGTACGCACAGCGATGATTGACGGCCTGCCCGTCTCGGCCTGGGCCGCTTCAATCGCCGTCTCCAGCGCCGCCAGATCGTTTCCGTCCGCCACTCGCTGCACGTGCCAGTGGTAGGCCTCGAAGCGCTTTAGCGCATCCTCGGTGTAGCTCAGGCTCGTCGGCCCATCCAATGAGATCTGGTTGTCGTCGTAAAGAAAAATCAGCTTGCCCAGCCCCAGCGTTCCGGCCAGCGAGGCAGCCTCGTGCGAAACGCCTTCCATCAGGTCGCCGTCGCCCAGCATCGCATAGGTGTGGTGGTCCACCACCTCATAGCCGGGCCGATTGTACACGGCGGCCAGATGTTTCTCCGCAATCGCCATGCCCACGGCCATCGCGATGCCCTGTCCCAGCGGCCCGGTCGTCACTTCCACGCCGTCCGTGTGGCCGTACTCCGGATGCCCAGGCGTCCGCGAGCCCCACTGCCGGAAGCTCTTCAGGTCCTCCAGCGTCACATCGTAGCCGGAAAGAAACAACGTCCCGTAGAGCATCGCTGAGGCGTGCCCGTTCGACAGCACAAAGCGGTCCCGGTCCGCCCATTTAGCGTGCGCCGGATTGTGTTTCATCAGCTTATGGAAGAGCAAGTAGGCCATGGGCGCGCAGCCCAACGGAGCGCCGGGGTGGCCGCTTTTGGCCTTTTCCACCTCGTCCACGGCCAGCAGCCGCAGCGTGTTAATGGAGAGTTGGTCGAGAGTGGGATCTGCAATACTGGAAGTCATCGATTTAATTCCCTCAACAGAATCATACCTGCTCTGCCCCGCTCGAATCCGATGCGCCAACTTTCCCGCACCCTCCACGTACTCTCCCGCATCCATTCAACAGAGGGTCAATCTGGCAGGTGAACGACTGGAGTTTCACGCTGCCGCTGCTCACAAGACTGGTTCCATCTCAGCTCAACGCAGAATTTTGCACAACACGTACCATGCACGATGAAGGAGATTTTCCCAATGGCATACGAACTCGCCCCGCTTCCCTACGACTACGCCGCACTCGAGCCGTTCATCGACAAAGAGACGATGAAGATCCACCACGACAAGCATCACCAGACCTACGTCAACAACCTGAATGCCGCGCTCGCCAATCACCCCGAACTGGCCGCAAAGCCCGTTGACGATCTCATCCGCGGCCTCGCCCAGCTTCCCGAGGAGATTCGCACCGCGGTCCGCAACAGCGGCGGCGGCCACGCCAACCACTCCATCTTCTGGCCCCTCATGGGCCCGGTCGGCTCGGATGGCGTTGGGGGAGCGCCCACCGGCCCCATCGCCGCGCAGATCACCGCCGACTTCGGCGACTTCGAGGCCTTCAAGAAGACCTTCAACGAGACCACAGCCAAGCAGTTCGGCTCTGGCTGGGGCTGGCTCGTCTTCCAGGCGGGCAAGCTCAAGGTCATCTCCACTCCCAATCAGGATTCGCCCCTTTCCCAGGGCCTCTATCCCATCCTGCTCAACGACATTTGGGAGCACGCATACTACCTCAAGTACCAGAACCGCCGCCCTGACTACCTCGCCGCCTGGTGGAACGTCATCAACTGGCATGAAGTCAACAAGCGCTTCGCCATCGCCAAAAAATAGACGCGGCGAGCGGAACGCCAGACAGCATATCGCAATACAAGAGGCAGACTGCCCCCGTCGGGACAGTCTGCCTCTTGTTTCCTTGCACGTCTTACCTCGACGCGAACAGAGCCTTTTGCCTGTTGGTATAGAGTGAATCTCCTGCTTGCCTCAAGGTTGCCGGTTGCTGCAAGAACAGGGACCGCCGGCCTCCTGGCCGGCTGTTGCGTGGACCTCCCAGTCCACGCCGTACTCTTCACCAACAGGAAATACACTCTACCTGGAAAGAACAACTCCTTCCGGTCTGTCCGCTTTGCTGGCGAGCTTGCCATTCTCCGTCTTTGTTTTGTGGACCAGAGCCGGCTTCTCGACTGGGCTCTCCGGATCGATACAATCCGTCACTTCCACGAAGGGCCTGCCGTAGTAGCTGTCGAGCAGAATCGTCTTCAACTCGCGGATGAGCGGGTACCGTGGATTGGCGCCCGTGCACTGATCGTCGAAGGCATCGGTGGCGACTGAATCCAGATTGGCCAGGAAATCGGCCTCGCCCACTCCTGCGGCCTGAATCGAGGCGGGAATCTCCAGGTCCTTCTTCAGACTCTCCACCCACTCGATCAGCTTCTCCACTTTCTCATCCTTGGTCGTTCCACCCAGGCCGAGGTAATCAGCGACTTCGCCATAGCGGCACCGGGCCTTGGGCCTGTCGTACTGTGAAAAGGCCGCCTGCTTGGTGGGGTTGTCATTGGAGTTGTAGCGGATCACGTTGCTGATCAACAGCGCGTTGGCCAGGCCATGAGGCAGGTGATACGCGGCGCCAATCTTGTGCGCCATGGAGTGGCAAGCCCCCAGAAAGGCATTGGCAAACGCGATGCCTGCCAAAGTTGCGGCATTATGCACCTTCTCGCGAGCCACCGGGTCCTTGGCGCCATTCTTGTAGGCGGAGGGAAGATACTTCTTGAGCAGCCTCAGGGCTTGCAGCGCCTGTCCGTCGGTGTACTCATTGGCCATGATCGACACATAGGCTTCCAGGGCGTGAACCACCGCATCGATTCCGCCGGCAGCGGTCAACGGCTTGGGCAGATTCATCACCAGGTTCGCGTCGATGATCGCAATGTTCGGCGTCAGCTCATAGTCGGCAATGGGATACTTTTTCCCAGTCGCGTCGTCCGTCACCACGGCGAACGGTGTCACCTCGGAGCCGGTGCCGGAGGTGGTTGGGATGGCGATCAGTTTTGCCTTGATGCCCATCTTCGGGAACTTGTAAATGCGCTTCCGAATGTCCATGAAGCGCAGCGCCAGGTCCTCGAAATCCACTTCCGGATGCTCGTACATCACCCAGGCAATCTTGGCCGCATCCATCGGCGAGCCGCCGCCCAGCGCGACAATCACATCGGGCAGAAATGAGTTCATTACGTCCACGCACTTGCGAACGGTAGACAGGTTCGGATCGGCCTTCACCTGAGAGAAGACATCCACTTCCAGCCCCAGTTTCTTGAGCGTGGCGATCAGATCGTCGGCATAGCCATTGCGGAAAAGGAAGTCGTCGGTCACAATCAGCGCGCGCTTCTTGCCGGCAATCTCCTTCAACGCCTCGGGCACGCAGCCGCGCCGGAAGTAAATGGAGCTCGGCAGCTTGTGCCACAACATATTTTCCGCGCGCTTGGCCACGATTTTCTTATTGAGCAAGTGCTTTGGCCCCACATTCTCTGAGATTGAATTTCCTCCCCAGCTTCCGCAACCCAGTGTCAGGCTCGGCGCCAGGCTGAAGTTGTACAGGTCTCCGATACCGCCATGGGAAGATGGCGTGTTGATCAGAATGCGCGCGGTCTTCATCTGCTCGCCGAAGTAATTCACGCGCTCCTTCTGCTGATCCTGGTCGGTATAGAGCACCGAGGTGTGCCCAATGCCGCCCAGCGCAACCAGCTTGCCGGCAATCGCGACCGCGTCCTTGAAATCCTTGGCGCGATAGAGAGCAAGGATGGTGGAGAGCTTCTCGTGCGCGAAGGGCTCCGCGGTCGTCGCATCAGTCACTTCGCCGATCAGCACCTTCGTGGTTGCCGGTACGTGGATGCCCGCCAGCGCGGCGATCTTCGCCGCGGCTTGGCCGACGATCTTCGCATTCACTCCGCCGTTGACCAGAATGATGCTGCGAACCGCTTCCACTTCCTTTCCCTTGAGAATGTAGCCGCCATGGCGGGAGAAGCGGTCGCGAACGGAGTCGTAAATGGCATCCACGGCAATCACCGCCTGCTCTGAGGCGCAGATGACGCCGTTGTCGAAGGTCTTCGACATCAGGATGGAGGCCACGGCGCGGGTCTGGTCGGCCGTTTCGTCAATCACCACCGGCGTATTGCCGGCCCCGACACCGATGGCCGGCGTGCCGGAAGAGTACGCTGCGTGCACCATGCCCGGACCGCCCGTGGCCAGGATCAGCTTGACCGCCGGATGACGCATCAACTGGTTGGAGAGCTCTACGGTCGGCTCGTCGATCCACCCGATAATGTCTTCGGGAGCGCCCGCCGCTACCGCTGCCTCCAGCACCAGTCGCGCTGCCACGCAAGTGCATTTGCGCGCCCGCGGGTGGGGGCTGATGATGATTCCGTTGCGCGTCTTCAGACTGATCAGCGTCTTGAAGATCGCCGTCGATGTCGGATTGGTGGTCGGGATGATGCCGCAAATCAGACCCACGGGCTCGGCAATCGTGATTGTGCCAGCTTCGTCGTCCTGGCTCAGAATGCCGCAGGTCTTCTCGTCCTTGTAGCTGTTGTAAATGTATTCGGATGCAAAGTGGTTCTTGATGACCTTGTCTTCCACGACCCCCATCCCGGTCTCTTCCACTGCCAGCTCGGCCAGGGGAATGCGGGCATCGGCGGCGGCCAGCGCGGCGCTGCGAAAAATCAGATCAACCTGCTTTTGCGAGAAACTGGCGAATTTCTGCTGAGCCGCTCGGACGCGCTCCACAAGAGCGTCAAGCTCTTCCTTGTTGGTGACCCGGTTCCTCTGCTCGTGATTCCCTGCTGAAAATGTCGCGAAATTTGTCATATTCTCCTCGCCTTTCATCTCTTTCCTGCCTTAAAAACCACCGAATGGCAGGCTATTGGTTGAAACCGTCTTGAGTCAGCCCTCTTGCGCTTGCCTGTCGAGCGGATCGTGCCCCATCCGACTGCCTCGTTATCGATAATTATATATCGATAACTGTATAGCGATTGTAGGGCCGATTGATTTTCGAATACTGTGACCTAAATCACAGGGCAAGGGAAAATAATGAACGCATGAATCCTTTGTAAATAAACCCTTTATGCCGGGAGGCAAGTTCCCATAGACTCACAAGATTCAGAATTTAGGTGCCTAAAGAGCTATAAATTTCCAACTGCTGATGGCTGGCTCACATCGGACAATCCATCACTGAAGGTCTCCCGCTTGGACTTCCCGACCCGTGAATCACCGCCTTCATCCAGCATTGCTCTCAATACAAATCGCCGCCCACCGCGGGCGTTTGCAGATAATAACGCTGGGTTGGCGCACAATCATAGATAGATGGAATGAAGGCTGAGCGAGGTCCCTCTGCCTCCGAAGGAACCATCCGCGACACACCTCTAGCCCGGCGATTTCGACACCCGCTGAAATTTTTCGCTATTTTGCCAGTGAAACCGTGGAGCTATACCTAACCTATCTATTATCAGTAACTTCCAAATGAACGCTTCACGGAAACACATACCTCAGTGAATAGGTGAAGCCGTGGAGCAGCCCCTAATCAATTCAAAAAAAACAGCTTACAAGCAGAGACTTCACCGGAACACGCACATTGTGAATATGTGGGCTTGAACAACCCAAATCACGGCGGAGACTCAGCCTCAAGGCAGCGGAATTCGCAGGCGCATGGCGGCAACTTCGGCGCGGGAGGCGTTGGCGGCAGTGCGGCGATCAGGATAGATGCGCGGCTCGCCAAAGCGCACTCTGGCGATGAAGCCGGGGGTGCGCAGCGCCTTGAGGAGGTGAGTCAGAAACGGCTCATCGCCATACCAGCACAGTTCCACTTCCGGGGTTCCGTCCTCGATCACGTAGCGAACCGCTGCGGCTGTAATCTGCGCTCCTGCTGCGGTGGCCGGATCGATGAGCCGGGAGTGGAAAGGCAGCATATGGCCGTCGGTGCTGGTGCCCTCGGGAAAGAGCAGCACGGGAATCGGCAGTTTGAGCCGTTCGGTCATCTGTCCAGCCACCGTCATGGCGCTGGCCAGGCTCGACCGATCAAGAAAGATGGTTCCGCCGAAGCGCGCCGCCTTGCCAAAGAAGGGCCAGCCGCCGATCTCTATCTTGGCGACAAAGAAGCAGGGCATGGCCGCCGAGAGGATGAGGATGTCCAGATAGCTGAGGTGGTTGCAGACAACCAAGCCGTGCGTGGGCGGAGTACCCGAAACGTGGTAGCGGATTCCCACGCAGGCCAGTATCCCGCGGCAGGTCTGCTGGACCCACAGCGCACGACGCTCCATGGTGAGCGGACCGCGCAGGCGAAGCAGCCAGAAACGGGTAATGGAGAGGACCAGAGCCAATCCAAGCGCCACAGCGCGCCGGAAAGCACGAAAGTTCATGTGGTGAGAGGAGCTAGAAAGCGATTGCGCGCCGAGGGCGAGAGCAACTTCAGATCGAGCAGCGTAAGGAAATCGATGGAGCCAAAATCCCGATCCCATGCCGGCGGTCCGCAGATGCGCGCGCCGATGGCCACATAGGTCTTCAGCAGTTTGGGCACCTTGAACAGAGTTCGCGACCGCAGGTCTTCCGGTTGGGGTGACGGCTGTGCGTATTGTCCCCCTTGCTCGCTGGGACAAGCGTAAGCGGCGGTGGGCTCAGTTTCAAACTCGGGAGGAACCCGGTAGCGTTCAAGCTGGCTAAATGCCTGCCAGCCCTCAGCCGGGTCTTTCGAGTTCAACGATGAGCAGCCGATCATGTAACGCAGCCCCATGCCGGAAGCATACTGTGCGATACCCCTCCACAACAAGGTCAACACTTCCGGCGTTCGATGTTCGCGATCGATGGAGGCGCGGCCCAGTTCCAGAATGTCTGCCCGGAGCGGCTCATAGGGAGCAAAACTGAACTCCTGCTCAGAGTAGTAGCCCCGATTGCGTGCGGCCGTGGTTCCAGACTGCATCCGGTAGGTGCCCACGACGCGCTTGTCCGCTTTGTCTTCCACCAGCAGATGCTCGCAAAACAGGTCGAACTGGTCGGTATCCAGACCGGTCTGGTAGGAACTCTTCAACCCCTCATTCAGTTCGATGTTGAAGACTTTGAAGCGGAGGCGGCAGGCGGCATCGCGATCTTCTTGGGTCTCGGCCAACCGCAACCGGTAGCGCCCAACCTCCGCCTGAATACGTGGCTTGGCTAACGGCAGAAATGAGGTATATGGATGCAATCCAGGTTCCACCAAAGTAGTAGTGGAATCAATAGTCAAATTGAAGGGCAGATTTTGACGAGTTTGCACGATCACAGGAACAGTATCCGCCGGGAATTGTAAAAGGACAGTCAACCCCTTGCGAATACCGTGCAAATATTTTGTTCAATCGATAACCCGGCAGTAAGAGAAAGGGATTCCCCGGCGGGCGAGCCATGATAGCCGCCGGGGCCAAAGCAGCAAATTCGTTAACTGCACCCGCCGGCGATGGACGGAATCACCAACACCTCATCGTCATTCTGAAAGCTGTATTTCTCATTGCCCAGAAAGCGGATGTCTTCTTCATTCACATAGAAGTTGATGAAGCGGCGAATCTGGCCGTTCTCGTCGCGCAGGTGCTTGCGCAGGGCTGGGAAACGGCCCTCAAGCTCGGTAATCAGCTCGGAAAGATTCGCCGCATCGCTGGCGATCTCGTGCGTATTGTTGGTGTGCTTCTGAAAGGCGTTCGGCAACAGAACTCTAACGGCCATTGGTTTCTCCCGCCAGGGCCAAATCCTGACTCAGTTGTAGACCTGTCTCGTTGTGTTCTTCGACAAAGGCTTCAAAGTCGCTGAGCCGGGGACGGATAGCCTTACTCCGGTCGTAAGCTCCGTTCAGGCAATCGGTGGTCTTCAAGCCGTTGCCGGTAATGCAGGTGACGGTCAGCTCATTGGGCTGGATGAGGCCATGGGAGTAGAGCCGCGCGGTAACTGCGGTAGTGACGCCGCCGGCCGTCTCAGTAAAGATGCCCTCGGTCTCGGCCAGTTCCTGCATGGCCGATACGATCTCCACGTCCGACACGTCTTCAGCCCAGCCGCCCGTCGCGCGGATGGCACGCGCCGCATACATGCCGTCGGCCGGGTTGCCGATGGCCAGCGACCGAGCGATCGTGTTGGGCCGCTGCGGCTCAATCTCCTCTGATCCGTTCTTGACCGCCTTGGCGATGGGCGAGCATCCCGTGGCCTGTGCGCCGAAGAAACGAACCGGCTTGTCCTCGACCAGACCGAGCGCAATCAATTCGGTGAAAGCCTTGCGGATCTTGGTAATCAGCGAACCACCGGCCATGGGGCAAACAATATTGTCCGGCAGCTTCCAGCCAAGTTGCTCGGCGATCTCAAAACCCATCGTCTTCGAGCCCTCGGCGTAGAAGGGGCGCAGGTTCACGTTCACAAAGCCCCAGTTGTAATGGTCGGCGATCTGAGCCGAGAGGCGATTGCAGTGGTCGTAGCTGCCCGCAACACGCACCAGCGTGGCGCCATAGACTTGGGTATTGAGAATCTTGGCCGGCTCCAGATCGTCCGGAACCAGGATGAAGGTCTTCAGTCCAAGCCGCGCGGCCTGTGCGGCCACGGCGTTGGCCAGGTTTCCGGTTGACGAGCAACCCACTGTGTCGAAGCCAAAGGCCTGCGCGTTGGCCAAGGCGACGGCCACCACGCGGTCCTTGAAACTGAGCGTGGGCACGCAAACGGCGTCGTTCTTGATGAAGAGATTGCGGGCGCCGATGTGCGAGCCCAGCCGTGGAGCCTTCATCAGTGGAGTGAATCCGGCTGGCGTCTGCGGCTGATAGCTGTCGGCCACCGGCAGCAATGCGCGATAACGCCACATATTCAGCGGTCCCTGCTGGATAGCTTCACGGGTAAAGCGGGTGCGGGCATACTTGAGGTCGAAGACCACCTCGAGCGGGGAAAGACACTCGTCACAGATGGAAAGGGGCTGAATCCCATAAGATTTGCCACATTCCCGACATCGCAATTCGTAAGCAGTCGTCATTCATCCCTCGCTTAGGCGAGAGTGACTACAGGTATGCGAGCGCGTGACCGGCTCAAAAAGAGCGAACGTGAAATGACTCGAAGTATCGTGCAAGCCGCCTCAGCTAAGAGCGCTGAAGCGACCCCCGAATCTCATGTTCCCCGTCTCCGGGCGAGAGTTGACACCATACTCCTGGCTTGCCCAGGCAGGTTGTCGTGGCGTCACAGGGCTCGTCCCTCAGCCACTCTGCATGAAACCCAGGCTTGCCCTTTGGGGGCAAACTTGAATGACTTATTACTACCACAGAGAAAATTTCAGCGCAAACGCGATTGCAGCGAACGGTCTCCAGCGGCTCCTCAAACGTCATTTGCGGGAACCGAAACGGGAATCGGTTCCGCGCGCCGCACATGGGAAGCTCCCCGACCGCACCAGGTTCCAACGGCGCCAGAACTCACCCGCTCCAGTTGACGTCTTGCGGTACGAAAAATGGCAGGCACCGAGCGGTGCCTGCCATTTCAGGAGGTGTGAAGATCCAGCGGTGAATCCCACCACCCTCAGCGATCAAAAGGTAAATCGCGTGCCGAACTGGAACTGGCGTGGCGTGTTGCTGTCCGCCGAGATCTGCCCGAACGGCGTGTTGTTATAGGGGGTGTTGTTAGCGTCAAGGGGATATTGCGAGACCACGCTAGGCGGCGCAAACTGCGCTTTGTTGGCGACGTTGAAGGCGGATACATCGAAGCGGAGGTTCCGCTCCCCGCCCAGTTTGAAGCTCTTTGAGAGGGTAAGGTCCAAATCATCGGCCCCCATGGTACGGACGCCGTCAAGGTACGCCGGAGCATTCCCGGCAACAAACGGACTTTGATTGTCGGAGGGAACTGAGAAGCATCCCGGGGTAAACCATTGCTCTGCAGTATGCGGCGCTCCTTTGCCAGGATTGCAGGTCATATTGGGCCGTTGACTGAAGTAGGAAGTGGGGGCTCCGACAACCGGCGAACTGATGGGGATGCCGGTGCTCAGATAGAAAACCCCGTTCACTGTCCAGCCGCCCAGGATGGCATTGGCCACCCCACTCAGATTCACCGCGCGCCCTTTCCCAACGGGGAGATCGTACGATGCCTGCAGGGTGAATTGATACTTTACATCCTGAGGGCTGACGGAGTGCTCAAACTTCAGATCCTTTGCGTCCTGCGGCGCTCCGCCGTGGGAGCCGACGAACCCGAGCGGAGGATTGCCGTCGTCCGTCATAATCTTGCCCCACGTAAAGGAGGCCAGTGTTGTGAAATACCTCGTCATGCGTTTCTGCACTTTGGCCTGCAGGGAGCTGTATTCGGAATCACCGCCCGGATAACCATGCACATTCACGCCGTTGCCCGCGCCGTAACCGCCATTGCCGAATTGCGGGTACTGCTGCAGACTCACCCAAAGCGGAACAGTAGCCGCTCCGTAGTTTGCATTCGTGGATGGCTGGATATTCGCCCACTGATTGGGCACCATCTGGCAGCTCGGATTCGAGGTGTCAACGCACAACGAGTAACCATTCGCTGCAATGACGCTCAAAGGAAGCTGGTTAAGGTCGAAATTTCCCAGCGGCAGGAAGAGTCCTCTGCTGCCCACATAGCCGAGACTGAGTACGATGGCGTGTGGGAATTCATATTCGACACCGAAGTTGAAGTTATAAGTCTCTTGCGTTCGCTGCGAGTGCAGCATCGTATTCAGTGTTGTTCCAAGGTTGTTTCCTAACCCCGAGGGCGAACTGATGAGTGGAACCACTCCCGTCGGGAACGGGTTAGACAGCGAGTAGATTCCCGTGGTGCTCGGAGCCGGGCTCCCCGTTGCCGCACCGACGCATTGGCTGGTGCCGTTGTAAACAGAATTTCCATCAGCGTTGTAACAGGTGGCGTTCCAATTGGTCACCGATGAGTATCCATCGCTGTCCAAACTGGCGCTGCCAACCATCTCCGCACTCGGGCCAAAGTAGAAACCGCCGCCGCCGCGGACGACAATGTGATTCGCAGGTTGCCACGAGACGCCAATACGCGGGCCGAAGTTAGTCAGATTGGTCGTGAAAGGAGAGCGATTGCCATTGGTAGCGTAAACCTCGGCGCCAGTAAATGAAACGCCGCTTACCGTATCGGCGGCTGTGGGATTGAAGTACTCCAGGCGGTTGTGGCGTTCCGTTTTCCCGCCATAAATGTCCCATCGCAGCCCTGCGGTAATGGTGAGAGCGTGACTGGCATGGTAGGTGTCTTCCACGAAGAACGCGTAATATGGACTGGCTTCGGAAACGAAAAGATCTTTCGTGAAGTTGTACGATTCGCTTCCAGGCACGGTTCCCATTCCCACAAGGAAGGAAGCGAAGTCGCTGCCGCCACCACCTCCCGCCGTCGACTGATCCGTGGCGGAAACATCGAAGGCGTAGGCGCCAGAGGGCGCAGGCGGCTGACCTACGTTCAGGAATCTCTTCATATATTCAGCGCCGGCGCTGATCTCATGCTTGCCCCAGACCTTCGTCAGCGTCGCGTTTGCGTCGCTGTCCTCGCTGGCATAAATGAAGGTATTCCAGTTTGCGGTGCCTCCAATGCCGCCTCCCAGGTCGCTGAAGGTCACGTAGGGAAGCGTCTTGTATACCTCCTCCGCGGCGGTCGGCGTCACAAATCCCAGCGTGGCAAGGTCGTCAACCGCACCCTGGCCTGGGTCGCCACCCTGGTTCTCATAGTGGCGCGTAAAGGAATAGCGCAACTGCAGCACCGTGGTAGGGGTGATGGTGTAATCGTCGCCGATGATGAAATTGCGCCCATTGGTGATGTTCTGGGCATAATTCAGATCCCACGGATTATTGAAGGCATTGACACCTGAACTGAAGAGCCGGTCAAACGAAAAGCGGGCAAAAAGGCGCTGCTGCTCGTTGGGGTTATAGTCCATACGAACGTCGAACTTCTGCGCTGTGGTCGGGTCCAGGCCGGGAACATACAGGTTGTATCCAGAGGCGCCTCCATCTGTAGCGGAGTCACATGTGGAGGTGCTGGGGTAATTGCACTTAGGAAACTCAGAGAGGAATTTCTCAGCAATTGGGTTCGGATTGATGATGACATTGTGAACTGGAAACTCGTTGCGGGTTCCCGCCAGCACTCCTGTGGCGACATCGGGCTGAGTCGGGTCATAAATCGTAAAGCTGTCTGCTGAAAAATTTCCCGTTCGTTCCGCGGTGGTGGGAACCGTAAAAGTATTCGAACCATCGAACATCTGCTGTTGCGTAGCCTCGTAATCGCCGAAGAAGAAAAGTTTCTTATGCAGGATGGGCCCGCTGATCGCTCCGCCTTCCTGATAGCGGTGAAAAGAGGGCGGCTGGTTCTGGGCACCATTCAGCAACTGGCTCCGCTTATTAAAGTAGTCATTGGCGGCAAGAACGTCTGGGCGGAAAACCCCAAAGGCGTCCCCATGGAACCGGTCTCCGCCGGATTTGCTGACCAAGCTGATGACGCCTGCTCCGCCACTCTGATAAGAGGCGGGAGTGTTCTGGGTCTCGACGCGGTACTCGTCCACGCCATCCTCGGGAATCTCAAGTGCCGGGATGATGGCGGCGGCATTGTTTTCGGCGATTCCAAGCGGACTGCCGTCGAGCATGTAATAAACCGAACCGAGGATTGCACCGTTGATGGTGTAGGACGATACATCTACCCCAGGGCGTCCGGACGAGATATTGATAATAGCTTCCGAACTGGATGAGTTGGGCGACCCATTGGCCGGCGTCACGCCAGCGCTCAGCTGCACCAGGTCATAGACATTGCGCGTGAGCAGAGGAACGCGGTTGATGGTCTCGGAGGAGATGAGCTGTCCGACGGTAGAGTTGCTGGTCTCTACCAGGGACGTCGACTCCGCCACCGTAACCACTTCGCTTACACTTCCCACGCGTAGCGCGATGTTGACAGTAGTGACCTGATCGACGGTTACCGCGATCTTATCCCGTGCAATGCTCTCAAATCCCTTCATGCTGGCAGTCACTTTGTAGACGCCAGGATTGAGGGAGACAAAAGAATACAAGCCTGCCGCAGTTGTGACGGTATGCTGCGCGACGCCGGTTGCTTCATTCAGAAGGGCAATCCTGGCGCCAGGAACGATGGCCCCGGATGGGTCGGAGACCAAGCCGCTAATACTGCCCCTGCCGGCCTGGGCGAGTGCGACAGACGCCGCGCAAACGAGCAGAACCCACACGAAAAGAAAGCTGACCATCCGTGTGGCGCTTACTTTGCAATGATCGATGGAGGTTCTCATGGCTACTCTCTCCCAAAATGAAACACCAATATTCAAACGATGTAACATTCGACAGGATTTGAATCTTGTTTCCCCAACAGTGTCAAGCCAAATTTGTCCTCCTTTAAAAAATAAGGTGTCATTCTGGTTAGCGCCTCGCCAAGCCAGCGTTCGCGTCGACGGCTATGGCTCGATACGACCGATGCCATACTTCAGCGAACAGCTTCCTCGGCGCTCCAGCGGTGATTTTCGGGAAATGGGCATAAAAAAGGCCGCCGGAGATTCTCCGGCGGCCTCGTTGAATGGCTAGCTAGAAGTTCATCTTGAAAGCCAGTTGAATGGTACGGCCGTCGCGTGTAGCGGTGACCTTTCCGTAGGTTGACGTCGAACTGGTGCTGTAGGTAGTGCCAATCGAACTGGGGTTGTCGTGATTGAAGAGGTTGAAGGTTGCCACGCGGAATTGCCCGTGCAATGCCCTATACATGCGGAAGTTCTTCATTAAGGACATGTCATAGCGCCACATTCCAGGGCCGTTGACCGCGCCGCGACGTTCGCTCGGAATCACGCCGCTGGAGGTAGCCACGCTGAAGGCTGACTTGTTGAACCAATTCTCCCATTCCTTGGGACCATTGTTTGGAGTGCTGACCTGCATCGGGCGAATGGACGCTACGCGTCCGTAAGCGGAGGCATCGCCGTAATAGCCGCTGGCCATTGGGTCGCCTTCCAAAGTGTGATTGCCCAGGACCGTGAAGGGCAGTCCGGAGTTGACACTGAGGATACCCGAAACCTCCCAGCCGCCAAGTACCTGGCCAGACATCTTGTCATTGCGGAACCAAGGCGTGTTGTAGACGTAGTTCGCGGTGAAAATATGCTTCCGATCCAGTTGCGCTCTGCCGTATTCGCACTCGATGCAATAGGTGTACATCGTGCCGGTGGAGCGGTCGGTCTGGTTGTCCGTAAGGTCCTTGGACCAAGTATAGAAGACGCCGATTGTGCCCCTCTCGCCGAACTGCTTGTTCAATGAGGTCTGCAAGGCGTTGTAGTTCGATTTGAAGATCGGTGAAATCTGTCCGATCGCCGAGAAGCCCTTGTACGGGCGGGAAGCATTGAGTGCTCTTGCTGCAGTCAATGAGCCGGAATAGACACCGTTAGCAGGAATCAGGCCCGCTGCTTGCGCAACACCCGGCTTGACCTGGTTGATGTCGATGACGCCCGGCTGGTGCTTGGTGCTGCCACCGGCATAACCTACGTCAACCATCCATCCCCTGCCCACTTCCTTTTGAACATCCAGGTTGTAGGACTCCGTATAGGGCGACTTCCAGTTGGGGTTAGTGCCGTAAAGACTGGGAGGCAGCAAGCCTGCGCCGCCTACGGAAGGATGCGATATGTCGGAACCGAGACCCGAGTCGTATGCGTTGTTGAAGACATTATCCTCAACCAATCCCGCGGCGATGGAGTCATAGAAAACTCCGTAGCCGGCGCGAACGGACATCTTGCCGTTCTTGAATGGATCCCAGGCGATACCCAGGCGGGGCGCAACGTTCGTTCTATCCTGCTTGGTGATGTACTCTCCGTAAGGGGAATTTACGCCGCCGATGATCCACCCGTTCTCTGAAGTGCTGGAAGAAGGAGGATTCACGGGCGCCGTGAGATTGCCGCCGGCCGTAACCGCAGGGGCATTGGCCGCCTGGTAGAGGTTCTGATCGAACGAGGTCAGGTTTTTGCCCTGGGCAGTAGGGGTCTTGAAATAGGAGTAGCGAATTCCGTAGCTTACGGACAGCGACGGCGAGACGCGCCAGTTATCCTGGCCGTAGAACTCCCACAGGTCTTGACGAATATCAGCGGTAAAGTCAGTCGACGACTGGGTAAAGCTCGAAGAGGCATAGCCCAGCAGGAAGTTGGCCCAGTCCTGTTCGAAGTTGATGTCATTCAGAGGATTGCCATCCGCATCCGTGGGCAGATTCGTGTTGTCGAATTCGTAGGTACCGGCGTTATTACCGGCCGCGTTTTCCTTCTTCTGATAGTGAATGTAGGAAAAGCCGTACTTGGTGGCATGCTTCCGAATCGTCAGGTTGAGGTTGTCGAAGAGGTTGTAATTGCGGTTGTAATCGCGGTATTGGCCGAAGCCGCCCTGCGTGTCTCCGTCATCGAAGCTCAGTGTCGGAATGCGATTCAACGTGACAGCAAAAGGCAACGCGTTCGCCGTACCGATGGTTCCATCCGAAAGTGCCGCTACATCTGGCGAATTCGTCTTGGCGATCAGCCCCGTCGGGTCACTCGTGATGGCACCGTAAGAGTAGGCATAGCCGATCTCGTTGAACGCCTGGTTCGAAATCTGCTCCACCATACGCCCCATCCACTGCTGGCCCGGAGAGTTTGTTGTGGTATTGGCCACTCCAGGCAAACTCGCCTGCGGTCCGAAGACGCCGAAGGGTTCCTTGGTGGGAATGTTATCGTGAATCAGGCGGAACATCAGCGAGATCTTCGAAGTCAACACGTGGTCAACGCGATACAGTTCTTCCCGATAGTTGAAGATGCCCGACCCTGAAGAGGTCAGGTTGTAATTGCCTGCGGTGCTCGTGAGTGGCATCTTGTTGTAGATGTCTCGGATATAGGCTGCCGCAATGGGGTTGATCGACAAAATGGAGGTACCGGTGGTCATGCAGTTGCCACTACTCGGACTGTCAACAGAAGTGCAGACAGGCTGGGTGAAGTTGCCTGCCAGCAACTCGGTCGTTGGCGCTCCTCCCGAATGTGTCGCCACAGGGGTCTTCACCAGACGGTCTTCTTCGGAGAAGAAGAAGAAGGTCTTGTCCTTTTTCTGGTTGTAATACCCAGGAATGAAGAGCGGACCGCCAATCGTGCCTCCAAAATCGTTGTAGCGCAGAACGGGGCGCGATAGCGGCGAGTGCCACTCATTATTCAGTTTGTTGATAGGAATATTCGCATTCAGAGCGTCGTTGCGGAAAAATTCGTTGGCGCTGCCATGAAAATCCTTTGTTCCAGAGCGGGTAACAACGTTGATCTGGCCGCCAGCCGAGCGACCGAACTCCGGGCTGTAGCTGCTGCGCTCAACCTTGAACTCGTCAATGGCATCGACGTTGGGATACACCAGCAGCGTAAGGTTCGAGCCGTGGTCGAGATTGTCTGCGCCGTCGATGGTCCAGTTATTCTCGGTATTGCGGGCGCCATTCACCGAGAAACTGACGACGTTGACGCCGCCGGAGGGGTTGGTGGTTCCCACATAAAGCTGATCAGCTGCATTGCTGCTTACGCCAGGCTGCAGTGTAATCAGCTGTTCATAATTGTTGTTGTTGAGCGGCAGTTCGCGGACTTGGGAACCCTCAATCAAGCCTTCAACGGTATTCGATTCCTGATTGATCTGCAAGGCTTCGGCTTCGACCGTGACGGTCTCGGTGGCGGCGCCCAATTGCAGCGTGGCGTCTGCCGTAAGCTGGTCACCTACGTTCAGGGCGATTCCCGACTTCACAAACTTCCTGAAGCCCGGTGCTTCGACGTTCACAGCATAGTGGCCGACAGGAAGCAAGGGAGCCACATAGTCGCCGTCGCGACTGGCATGAAGACGCCGGATGATCTGTTTGGTATCGGTGTTAATGACTTCCACGAGCGCGTTCTGGACAACGGCTCCCGATGCGTCCTTCACCGTTCCGCGGATCTGTCCGGTGATTTCCTGCGCATGTACAACGAATGTACAGAGCAGGATCCCAAACAGTAATACAACTAGATTCTTGATGCGCATACACCAGTCTCCTGAGTTGAGCTTGCGTCCGAATTCAAACGTTTGAATATGGGTGCAGGAAAAAGATATACCGGCACAAACTTCACTGTCAAGCAAATATGTTCCATCCGATTTTCTCTACAGCCATGCCGATTTATTGCATATACGGGGACGCATAGAATTGGGCGTGGTGCATGGAAATCAATTGCCACGTATTGAGAAGAGCTGTAAAGTCAGTGAGATGCATTCTTGAGACCTTCTTCACCAGCGCGGCCCGATGGGAGTTAGCGGGCCTCTCCTGATCTGTGGATAATGGAAGCTGGAGTGGGGATGCGAACCACAAACCTGGCTGCTGTGGCAGAATAATGCAGAGTCAGCACCTCCTTAGCGGAGACACCGAAAATGGAAGCGGTAGAGGAAGAGAAATGACACTACGCCGATCTGGCCACGTGACTTTACTGGATGTGGCCCGAGCGTGCGGGTGTTCTGTGTCCACAGTATCAATTGTGCTCAGCAACGCCCCGCTCTCACGCAATGTGGCGGCTACAACACGCCAGCATATCCTTGCCATGGCACAGCAACTTGGGTACCATCCCGATGCCTTTGCACGTTCCCTGCGCCGACGGCGCAGCCAGACCATTGGGGTGTTGGCCTACGATCTCTCCGACCCGTACTGCATCCCCATCGTGCGCGGGATTCAAGCGCCCCTGCAGGCTGCCAACTACCTTCCTCTACTGATGGACGCGCAGACCCAGCGCGGACTCTTCGACAAGGATCTGCAGATGATCCTGGAGCGGCGAGCCGAGGGTGTGATCGTGATTGCAAGTTGGATTTTCGATGAATCCAACCTACTGTGCGACAGCGAAAAGAACAATGTTCCGATTGTGATCGTGAGCCGCGATTTGACCAAACTCGGGGTCAGTTCCGTGCTGGTAGACAATGAAGCGGGAGGCGCGATGGCCATGCGCCATTTGATCGAACTGGGTCATCGCCGGATCGCGGTCGTTCGTGGCCCAGAAGAGTTGTTTGACAGTGTGCCGAGGTGGTTGGGAGTGCAACGGGCCGCGGCGGAAGCCGGTCTCCACTTCGATCCACGTTTGGTAGTCCAACTGCCCAGCCTGAAGGATCCGGCCTCCGGCTTTGAAGGGGGGCTGGATTCCGTACGCCAGATGCTGGCCTCGGGGCATACTTTCACGGCTGTTCTGGCCTTCGATGATCTGACTGCCCTGGGCGTAGTACGCGGCCTATCGGAGGCCGGTTTACGGGTGCCGGAGGACTGCTCGGTAGTAGGTTTCGACGACATTCTACCGGCAGAAGTGGCGACGCCGAACATTACAACAATCCACCAACCGCTGAAAGAGATGGGGGCGCTGGCGGCCAAATGCATTCTGGATGCGGTGGGGGAACAAGAACTCAGAGACGTGCAACAGGAAATCTTGCACAAGGCGCAGCCGAAGTTGGTTGTACGGATGTCGACAGCCCAGGCAACGAAGAAGTGGGAAACGGACGAATTAGGGGGAGAAGTACTTGACAGAACCAAGGAAGTAGGAGAATATTTGCTCAATTCAAACGATTGAATCCTTGGAATCAACCCTTCCCTTCAGTCGCCCAGCTAAGTTGTTGGTGTTCAGGAGATTCAGCGGTTATGCAAAGAAAAATTGCTCTCTTTCTTTTGGTGCTACTCGCTCTGCCTGCGACTCTTCAGGCGGGAGTCGTGACACCTCTTCTCGAGGATTGGCGGCTGCAGTCGGCCTGCAAACTTGAGGCCACTGGCGAATCGATTTCCGCGGAGGGATTTCCCGCGGAGGATTGGGTGAAGACCGCCGTTCCCAGCACGGTGCTGGCCGCCCAGGTGGCAGCGGGAATATTCCCCGATCCCTACTTTGGCCAGAATCTGCGCCAGACTCCAGGCACGGATTACCCGATCGGCCAGATCTTCGCCAGGCTGCCGATGTCGGTGAACAGCCCGTACCACTGTGGCTGGTGGTATCGCAAGGAGTTCACCGCACCTGCTCCATCGCAAAAGGAAGAGCGGTTCTGGCTTCACTTTGGTGGCATCAATTATCGCGGCGAAATCTGGCTGAACGGCCACAGAATCGCTAACTCGTCACAGGTGGCCGGAGCCTATCGCAGTTATGACTTCGATGTGACCGATTTTCTGAAACCCGGCAAGGCAAATGTGCTGGCGGTGGAAGCCTTCGCGCCCACGGAAAAGGATCTGGGCATCAATTGGGTCGATTGGAATCCAGCCCCGCCGGACAAGGATATGGGCCTGTGGGGCGCAGTCGATCTGGTGGCGACCGGTGCGGTAACATTGCGTTCCCCGCTGGCCGTTACACACTTCCGTAACGATGCGCTCGACGCCGCGGATCTGACCGTCTACGCCGAGTTGCACAACGCCACGGATCGTACGGTGAAAGGCGTCGTCGCAGGTTCGGCCGCTGGAGTTCGCTTCGAGCAGCCGGTTGAGTTGGCGCCGCATGAAGACCGCGGCATCGCGTTCACTCCCGAACGGTTTCCTCAACTTCATATTCGTGATCCCAAGCCTTGGTGGCCTCGCCAGATGGGCCAGCCGCATCTTGAACGCCTCGCCATGAGCTTCAGCGTTCAAGGCCAGGTTACGGATGAGCAAAGCGTGGACTTCGGGTTTCGGGAAGTCACCTCTGAACTCACAACTAACGGTAGCCGCCTCTTCCGCGTTAATGGCAAGCCGATCCTGATTCGTGGCGCAGGCTGGTCGCCGGATATGCTGCTGCGCTCTGACGAGAACCGCCTACGCGACCAGTTCCGGCTGGTAAGTGATATGAACCTGAACACCATTCGCCTGGAGGGAAAGCTCGAAACCGATGAGTTCTTTCATCTGGCCGACCAGAAAGGCATCCTGGTGATGCTCGGCTGGTGCTGCTGCGATCACTGGGAGCACTGGAAGGAGTGGACCCCGGAGGATCTGACCATTGCTACCGCCTCGTTGCGCGCGCAGATGCTGCGTTTGCGCTCTCACCCGAGCCTGCTGGTATGGCTGAACGGCAGCGACAATCCTCCGACAGCCGATGTGGAGAGCGCCTACCTGAGGGTTGAGGCCGAGACGCATTGGCCCAATCCGATACTCTCCTCCGCCACGGGCACGCCTACCACCGTAACGGGCGCAAGCGGCGTGAAGATGACCGGACCCTACGATTATGTTGCGCCAAGCTACTGGTATGTGGATCGGCAACACGGCGGCGCATACGGATTCAATACGGAAACCAGTCCCGGCCCGGCGATACCTTCACTTGCCAGCCGGCAAAAATTTCTGCCCGACCCCGAAGCATGGCCACCATCGTCCACATGGAGCCTGCACATGGGAAGCGGTAAATTCGCCACCTTGAATGTCTTCGACGAGGCGATGGAAGCCGTTTACGCCAAGCCGCATTCGGCCGCGGAGTATGAGCGCATGGCGCAAACCGTGGAATACGACTCCGAGCGCGCCATGTTCGAGGCCTACAGCAAGAACAAGTATGCATCCACAGGCGTGATTCAGTGGATGCTCAACAACGCATGGCCCTCAATGATCTGGCATCTCTACGACTATTACCTCGATGCCGGAGCCGGTTACTTCGCGACCAAGAAGGCCTGCGAGCCGCTGCATATTCAGTACTCTTACGACGACACCTCGATTGTGGTGGTTAACAGCACCTATGAGTCGGTTGCCGGACTTCATGCCAGCGTCCACGTGCATAATCTGGCATGGAAAGAACTGTATAACTCCGAGGCCACTCTCGATGCGGGCGCCGACAGTGCACAGCGAGTTTTCTCAATCCCGGAAAGCCTCTATGCGGGCGCTGACAGAATCTTCTTCATCGATTTGGCTCTGTCGGATGCCTCCGGCCGCATTTTGAGCCGCAATTTCTACTGGGTACCTGGCACGCTCACCGCTTTCGATTGGGCAAGCACGGACTACACGCACTCGCCCGCCGTGCGCCACGAAGACTTGAGCGCGCTTACAAATCTGCCCCCGGCCAAGGTTACTGCTCGCGCTGAGATCGAGAACACGCCGCGCGGCCGCGAAGTGCGCTTGCACCTCGATAATGGCTCCGCCGTTTTAGCATTTCAGATCAGCGCCGCCATCCGCACGCAGTCCGGCGGGCTCATCGCACCGATCTTCTGGTCAGACAACTGGATCGAGCTGATACCGGGAGAGTCGCGCACGCTGACCGCGCTGTTGCCGGAAAATTCCGAGCGCCAGCCCATCGTGCAGATTGCAGGCTGGAACATCGCCCCGCAAACCATCACTCCCACGGCTGCCATCGCGGCGCACTAAGGACACGCAAGGACGCTCATGGCAGCCGCAGCGGAAAGCACCAAACCGGGAACCATCGGCCTCAAGCGCACGCTCGGCTTGTGGAATCTCATCATCATCGGCATGGTCATCATCCAGCCGACCGCGCCCATGGGGATTTACGGCGTCATCAGCAACAAGGCCCATGGCCACGTCGTCACCACGATCCTCCTCGCCATGATCGCCATGCTCTTTACGGCCATCAGCTATGGCCGCATGGCGAGGGTCTATCCCAGCGCCGGATCCGCTTACACATACGTCGGTCAAGAGATACACTCTTCTCTCGGCTATGTTGTCGGCTGGGGCATGGTGATGGATTACCTGATCAATCCACTCATCTGTACAGCCTTTTGCGCCAAGGCCGCCATGAACATCCTCCCCGGCCTCTCCTTCTACATCTGGGTGATCTTTTTCGCGGCCTTCTTCACCTGGATGAACCTGCGAGGCATCAAGACCTCCGCGCAGATGAATGAGGCGCTGTGCGCCGGCATGGTGGTCGTTGTTCTTCTCTTCCTGGGCTGCGTGGTTCACACGGTTTGGCAAATCCACCATGATCCTGGTTTCTTTACGCATCCCTTCTACGAACCGGGCAACTTCAATCTGCCGAGCATCTTCGCCGGCACTTCGGTCGCCGTGCTCACCTACATCGGATTCGACGCCATCTCCACATTTTCAGAAGAGGTCAGGGATCCGCGCCGCAACATCCTGCTGGCCACGGTTCTGGTTTGCCTCATTACCGGCCTTCTCTCGGGATTGGAAGTCTATGCGGCGCAACTGATCTGGGGATCGAAGCCCTTCTCCAGCGACAATGTCGAATCGGCCTTTGCCCTGGTCAGCGGCAAGGCGGGTGGCATAGTACTCTTCCAGATCGTCAACTTTACGCTGCTAATCGCTAACATGGGCTCCGGAATGGGTTCGCAGCTCGCCGCCGGGCGTCTTCTTTATGGCATGGGACGGGGCAACGCGCTTCCCAAGTCGTTTTTCGGCGCTATCGAACCAAAACACCGCGTTCCCCGCAACAACATTCTGGCTGTCGGAGTTTTTGCGCTGATCGGAGCGAGCCTTCTTGAGTTTTTTGCCAACCGTCTGGGCGGAGGGGCCTACGAGATCGGTGCTCAGTGTCTCAACTTCGGAGCCTTTATCGCCTTCATGGGTGTGAATGCCTCGGCTTTCGTCCACCATTGGCGGATCAAAAAGAACGGCCAGCCGGCGAAGAGCCGCGACCTGGGCGGCTTCATCTGGCCTGCCCTGGGCTTTCTCATCTGTGCCTTCATCTGGGCCAATCTCAGCAGCAAGGCGCTGGTGCTGGGCGCCGTATGGATGATTGCCGGCATTACCTATGGAGCCATTCGCACTCACGGCTTCCGCGCCGATCTGGTCACCTTTGAGGTTCCTTCGGACGTGGCGTAGCCGGCAACAGGAGTTTGCACCCCCTGCAAAGGCACTCGCTCTGGCAAATTCTGAGGGGAACTGGACAGTTTCCAGATACAATTGTATTTGGGGACAGACGCGATGCTTACCAGCTCGACGATCCAGGAGACGGCCGGCGCTCAGACAAATGATTTCAAGACAGACCAGGCCTCCCTGCTTCAGCAATTGACAACCGAGAGCCAGAACGAGGCTTCTCAAGGCTTTGACACCAAATCCGCACTCGAGATTGCACGCATCATCAATCATGAGGATGCGAAGGTTGCATCCGCAGTCAAGAAGGCAATTCCTGAAATCGCGCAGGTCATCGACCAGGTAGCTCGCAGTTTGCGCGAAGGTGGCCGGCTGATTTACATCGGTGCCGGCTCCAGCGGGCGAATTGCGGCTTTAGACGCCTCCGAATGCCCGCCTGCTTTTTCGACGGCCTTCGGACAAGTGCAGTACATCATGGCTGGCGGACCCAAGGCGCTTGCCTCGGCAGTCGAGGTGAATGAAGACTCTGAAGAGCTGGGACAGCGGGACATCGCCCGCCGACGCCCCACGCGCAAGGACATTGTCGTAGGCGTCTCCGCCTGCGGTTGCACTCCTTACGTTGTGGCCGCCGTGGCTTATGCCCGCGCTCGCGGCGCCCACACCGCCGCGGTCACCTGCAACCATGAAACACCACTGGCCGCCGCCGCGGAGTTCGCCATCATAGCCGATGTGGGCCCTGAAGTCGTTTCCGGCTCAACGCGTATGAAGGCTGGCACCGCCCAGAAGATGATCCTGAACATGATCACCACCGGCGCTATGACCCGGCTGGGCTTTGTGTACGACAACCTGATGGTCAACGTGCATATGCAAAACTCCAAGCTGGTCGAGCGCGGCATCCGCATCCTGATGTGCGCCTGCAAGATCAACCGCGAAACCGCGGTGCAGGCCATCAAGAGCGCCGGACGGAGCGTTCCCGTGGCCCTGGTGATGCTCAAAGCAAGAGTCGACAAGCCGGAAGCTGTGTGGCGGCTAGCCAAGAGCGACGGCAACGTGCGCCTGGCTATTGAGGATAATGTGAGGGAGCTGTAAAGAGAGTTCCTGCGAAGAACACAATAGCTCTCTACCGTGCGAAACACGATCACGGAAGAAATCTGAATTGCCCCTGTGCTTTGTTTTCGGTCCAACACCTATGAGCTTTTCAAGGCTCAATCCTTGCCAACGCTTTCAGGGGCAAACAACCGCACGTCACAGCAAGAACTGCAGCGGTCTCAATGGAAGGCGCTCCCGCTTCCCTGCCCTATTGAGCCTACTCGATTTACACTAAAAAGCTAGGAGCAGCTCAAATTCCATGGACAAATTTGTCATTCGCGGCGGCAATCCGCTGGTGGGTACGATCCACATCTCAGGGGCCAAGAACTCGGCGCTGCCCTGCATGGCGGCAGCGATTCTGACCGAAGACGAGGTCACTCTCGAGAACATTACCCAAGTGCGCGATATCGAGACCGAGCGGCGCTTGCTGGCGTCGATGGGCGCCGAGGTCCGGCTGGGCGACGCGCCGCACATCACGACGATCAGTTGCCGCACTCTCTCCGACCCTATTGCCAAATACGAAATTGTAAAGACCATGCGCGCCAGTTCCCTGGTGCTCGGTCCGCTGGTGGCCCGCGCCGGAATGGCGCGCGTAGCTATGCCAGGCGGATGCGCCATCGGCGGCAGACCCATCGATCTGCACATCAAGGGTCTGGAGAAGATGGGCGCCACCATCGTTCAAGCACACGGCTATCTGGAGGCGCGGGCGGAGCGGTTAAGGGCCGCGCACCTGGTCTTCGACAAGATCACCGTCACCGGCACTGAAGACCTGTTGATGGCCGCGGTGCTGGCCGAAGGCGAGACCCTGATGGAGAACTGCGCGCGCGAGCCGGAGGTCACTGATCTGGCTGCGCTGCTGACCGCCATGGGAGCAAAGATCGAAGGCGCAGGCACCTCCACAATTCGCGTTTATGGCGTCAGCCGGCTTCACGGCGCGCACTATCGCATCAATCCCGACCGTATTGAGGCGGGAACGTTTCTTGTGGCCGGCGCCATCACGGGCGGCGACCTCATTGTGGCCGATTGCAACCCGGCTCACTTGGGCGTAGTGATGGCCAAGCTGGAAGAGACCGGCGTCCGAGTCGATATTCTTGGCCCCGACAAGGTGCGCGTGCGCGCCAACGGGCGGTTGCGCGCGGCAGACATCTCAACCGAAGAGTATCCGGGCTTTCCTACCGATATGCAGGCGCAATACATGGCACTAGCTACCCAGGCCAAAGGCGTCAGCGTGATCGAGGAGAATATCTTCGAGAACCGCTTCATGCACGTGCAGGAACTGGCGCGAATGGGCGCCAACATCAAGGTGGAAGGCCGGACGGCCACCGTGCGCGGGCCGGCAAAGCTCTCCGCCGCGGCCGTCATGTGCTCTGACCTGCGGGCTTCGGCATCGCTCGTGCTGGCTGCTTTAGTGGCAGACGGCGAGTCCATCCTGGACCGCGTCTATCACATGGATCGCGGATATGAACGCATTGAGGAAAAGCTGGCCGGCGTGGGCGCTCAGATCCGGCGTATGGGCAACGTCTTCCCAACCAAGGATCAAGCGACAGACGAGTGAGTTGGAGAACTGCTCCAATGCAGGCCAACAACAGCAAGGCCCGAACTCAGTGTTCGGGCCTTGCTGTTGTTAGCGTGAATGGGGCTGCTTAACTCTGGCCGCCACCGCTGCCAGGACCACGGCCACCGCCAGGTCCACCGGGCCTGCGGTGCCGGCGACGGCGATTGCTGTCGGTCCTCGGCCTGCCAGCGTTAGCCGCGCCTGCCTGCGGGGTGGTTGGAGCTGGAACGGGATCAATGCGGTTGAAGTTCGGCTCGCTCTCCTCGTCGAATTCCTCGCCCCCCTCCTCGTCGAAGTCGTCTCCGCCTTCGATCAGGATGGTGCTCTGGTTAGACTTCGGCTGACGCTCGTCGAACTCATTGCGGGGCCTGACGGGCGCAGCAGCAGCGTCAGCAGAGGCCGGAGACTCGGAGGCGGAAATCTCCACCTCTTCGGCTTCAGCCGCAACCGGGGCCGACTGAGCCAGTTTGGCCTTCTGCTCCTTGATGAGCGCCTTGCGGCTGAGCTTGATGCGATTGCCCTCGATGGCCAGAACCTTGACCATCACCTGATCGCCTTCGCGCAGCTCGTCCTTTACTTCCTTCACGCGATGGTCGGAGATTTCGGAGATGTGCAGCAGACCATCAGTGCCGGGGAAAAGCTCGACGAAAGCGCCGAACTCAGCCAGGCGAACCACCTTGCCCAGGTAAACCTTGCCCACTTCCGGCACGGCGGTGAGATTGCCGATCATTTCGAGCGCCTTCTTCAGGCCCTCACTGTCGCAAGAGGCAACGTTGACCCGGCCGGTATCGTCCACGTCAATCTTGGCGCCGGTCTGCTCGATGATGCCGCGGATGGTTGCGCCGCCCTTTCCGATCAGGTCACGAATCTTGTCCGTGGGAATCATGACGGTTTCGATGCGAGGCGCATAAGCCGAGCGCTCGGTGCGCGGCCCGTCGAGCACCGCGTCCATCTTGTCGAGCAGGAAGAGACGGCCCTTGCGCGCCTGTTCCATGGCTTTTTCGAGGATCTCGCGAGTCAACCCGCCGATCTTGATGTCCATCTGCAGCGCGGTGATTCCCTTGCGGGTGCCGGCTACCTTGAAGTCCATATCGCCGTAGTGGTCTTCTGCGCCGGCAATGTCGGTGAGAATGGCATAGTCGTCGCCTTCCTTGACCAGGCCCATCGCCACGCCAGCCACCGCGCCCTTGAGCGCGATGCCGGAGTCAAAGAGCGCCAGGCTGGCGCCGCAGACCGTGGCCATCGACGAAGAGCCGTTGGACTCGAGAATGTCGCTGACGATGCGGATGGTGTAAGGCGACTCTTCCGCAGTGGGAAGAACCGCGGTAATGGCGCGCTCCGCCAAGGCTCCGTGGCCAATCTCACGCCGGCCAGTGCCGCCCATGCGGCCCGTTTCGCCCACGCAGAAGGGAGGGAAATTATAGTGGAGCATGAAAGGCTTCTTCTTCTCGCCCTCATAGCTCTCCAGCCGCTGGCCTTCGTCCGCGGTGCCCAGCGTGGCCGTTACCAGGGCCTGCGTCTCGCCGCGGGTAAACAGCGCCGAACCGTGCGTCCGTGGCATCACGCTGGTCTCAATGGTGATCTGGCGAATTTCGTCAAATTCGCGGCGATCAGGCCGGATGCGGTCCTTGGTCACCTGCTCACGGAAGATCCGCTCGCGCAGATGCTCGTAGTAGTGGGCCAGCTTCTTCTTGGCAGCGGGATCGTCAGCAGGAAGCGCCGCGGCCAGTTCGTCCTTGATCTGCTTGACGAGCGTCTGGCTTTCCAGCTTGGCGTGGACCTTGGTGTCCAGAGCGTCCTTGAGACGGTCTTCGACCTTGGTCTTGAGCTCGGCATAGTAAGCCTCGTCGAACTCCGGCGCGGTGAAGGCCCGCTTGGGCTTTCCGGCCACGGCAACCAACTCGTCAATGGCGGCGACGATCTTCTTGATCTCAGTGTGGCCAAACTCGATGGCTGCCAGGATGACCTCTTCGGACTCTTCCTTGGCGCCCGACTCGATCATCACAATGCCGTCCTTGTGAGCGACAACCATGATGTTGACCGTGGTGGCGGCGCGCTCGGAATAGGTAGGGTTGACGACGAACTCGCCATCCACCCGGCCCACGCGCACAGCGCCAACAGTGGCGTTGAAAGGAATGTCAGAGAGCGCCAGGGCGCAAGCGGCGGCATTGATGCCGATCACATCCGGGTCATTCTCCTTGTCGGCGGAGAAAACCAGGGCAATCACCTGGGTCTCGTTGCGGAAGCCTTCGGGAAAGAGTGGACGGATGGGGCGATCGATCTGGCGGCAGGTCAGCACTTCTTTTTCGCTGGGCCGGCCTTCGCGCTTGATAAAGCCGCCGGGAATGCGTCCACCGGCGTAGGTATACTCGCGGTAATCCACGGTGAGGGGGAAAAAATCGATGCCTTCCCGGGGTTCTGAAGATGCCACGGCTGTGGCTAGAACGACGGTTTCACCCGTGGTCACCAGTGCGGCGCCAGAGGCCTGCTTGGCCATGCGCCCGGTCTCAAAGACCAGCCGCTTGCCACCGGCAAGCTCGACGGCTACTTCATGCTTAGACATAGAGTCCTCGTTTCATTGTGTTCGCTTGGGAAACTTGTAGGGGGGAAACACCGGAAGGCAAGGGAAAGATGACGAGAAGCGAGGCGAAAGGCAGGGTGCGCGCAAAAGAGTGGGAGCTGCGCGGGGAAGTGGATTCTTCCCCCCTGCCGGCCGGGCTGTGCGCCAATCTCCGCAGGGGGCACGCGCTCAGCCCATAGCTGTGCGCCGTCCCTGGCTGCGGGTCGTCTTCGCCAGGTACACCGTGGCCCCAGGTCCTGGGTAGAACGGGGGCCGTGACCAATCTTCGGTCTGGGCGCTTCCGGGTCAAGGTTGGCTTTCTGGCTACTTGCGGATACCGAGCTTGCCGATGACATCGCGGTAGCGATCGGTATCGTGCGTCTTCAGGTAATCCAGAAGGCGGCGTCGCTTGCTGACCAGTTGCAACAGGCCGCGCCGGGAAGCGTGGTCCTTCTTGTGCGTCTTGAAGTGTTCGGTCAGTTCGGCGATACGCGCACTCAGAATCGCAATTTGGACCTCCGGCGAACCGGTGTCCGTATCATGAGTGCGGAAGCTTTCAATCAGGGATGTTTTCTTAGCAGTCGCCAGCACGGCGTATGTTACTCCTCTTGTTTTCTCAGTCCACTCTCAGGTGTCTACAGTGAGATTACCATGAATACGCACCTGTGCGCCATTTCCCGGACGGACCGGAACCAGGTTCGTATCCGTTTCCAGCCGGACTGTAGCAACACCAGAGTTGCTGCATCCTCAGGCAATGTCCTCAAGTAGCTTTTTCCTCAAGAAAAAGCCACCTCGCATACTCTCAAGAAGGGCATATTCACTCTAGTTTTGCTCTAGCCGTTACGGCTCCTGCGCCATCCAATAATTGGCCCGCGCCACAATACGGGCGCCGTAGTCCTGGGCCGTCCGAACACGGATTGTATGCAGCCCGGGGGTTGGATTGGAGGGGCTGAAAGTGATCAGATACCGGTTGCGAGCGTGCTGAGCCGACTCGACAACCCGTTTTTCAAAGCCCTTGTCGCCGGTGAAGGGGTGGTACTCGCCGCCGCTCATGTGGGCAACTTCCTTGGTCACGTTCTTTTTGAAGGCCGGCACAATCATGGCCAGGGTAGAGAACAGGTTCATCGTCCGGTTGTCGCCATTGTCCTTGATATCGTGGCCCAGTTCGGCGCGCACCGGCGAAAATGACACGCTCAGCACCAGCACGTCGGATTGGCCTATCTTCCGGATCAGTTGCTCCGTCTTGGTGTGCTTGCTGCCATGGTCGCGCTCCTCGCTGATTAGTAAGAGCACACGGCGATACTCCTTGGGCTGGGATTCAAGCAGATCAACGGCGTAGCTGACCGTATCGAGGATTGCAGCACCGCCATTGCCCTGTTCCAGATGCTTGAGAGCCTGGTTTACCTCCTCGCTGGAGTGGGTGAACTCGCAGATGAGATGAGGTTTCGCATCGAAGCCCACCAGCGCCGCCTGCCCCTTGCCATCCGACAGAAACAGATCTAACAGCGGACCCATCTTGGCAAACTTGTCGAATTCGAGCACACTCACGCCGCCCTGCTCGACAGCCACCACCAGCGCAACGGGCGCCGTGTCCATCTCTTCCTGTACGCGAATCTTCTGTGGCTCACCGTTGTCTTCCAGCACAAAATCCTGCTGTTTCAGGCCGTAGACAACGACCCCGCCCGACTTCTCCACCAGCGTGGGCACCAGCACTTCGTTGGCCGTCACGCGTAGTGTGGGCACGTCGATGCTGGCGTGAGCGCCAGGCATGGGCAGAGGAGGCACGATGGGGGGCAACTGCTGTGCGCCAGCTGCCACTACGGCGGCAAGCCAAGCGGCAATCACAAAGCAATCCAATCGGAATAAGCCGAATCTCATGCGGGGAAAAACTCCAATACGGCGGTCAGTTTTCAGCTGTTGGCTGTTAGCTGTTAGCTGTTAGCTGTCCACTGTTAGCTGTCTTCACGCTCTTTTGCGCACTTCGCGGTCCATGCGGTCAATCCAGACCAGGTAGCTCAAAAGCTCCCAACGGGAGGCCCAGACAAAGCCAAAAATATCTTGGGTTGTCAGCGTTTCCGCTTGCTTGCCGCTGTAAGTCTCCACCCGCCAGCGCAGATACTCGCTACGCCACGGGGTCAGCCGGTGGCCGCGCGTTGCATTCCAGAGAAAGCGGAGCGGAGCGAACATGAAGAGTCCCTTCGCCTTGAGTATAGACGGCTCGGGGTCTCGAATGGGCGCCCCCACACCCAGCCACGGTCACGCGGGCAGCTTACTGAACAGGTCATTCGAGGTCGAATTCAACTGCGCGATCACATCTTCCAGCGCCGTCTGTTGCGTTTCAGAGAGGGAAAGCTGGGTGGAGACCTTGGCTATATCGGCCTGCATCAGGTTGGTCTGTGAGGTGGTCAATTGGGTTTGCACGTTGGTCACGGCGTCAGAAGCGGCGGTGACCTGGGTGATGGAGTTGTCAATGGTCACGCGCTGCTGGGAAACGTAATTCAGCGCCGTACCCAACGCCGCTGTATCGCTCGCTGCTTGGCTGGCGTCAACGGAGCCGCTGGAGTAGTCGCCGATCAGGCTATTCAGGGCTTCAAAGACGTTGTTTGATCCAGCGCCCAGGAAGATCTGGTCACCGGGCACATTCAACTGGATCTTTTGCCCATTGGGCGTTTGGAGGTGATTGACGCCCTCATCGCCGCTGTAAGTGGTGACGGCTGGCGAGGTAGCAGTCGAAGTGGCGAAGGGAGTCGTAGAAGTCTGACCGCCAGCAAAGATGTACTGGCCCTGATAATTGGTATTGGCTAGCGACTGCACCTCGTCGAGAATGCCGGAGATCTGATTCGCGATGGACTTGACGTTGCTGGAGTTCAGGGTGCCATTATTGGCGCTGGTGGCCAGCGAAATCGCTTGCGTGAGCTGGGAAACCACGCTGCCCAAAGCCGAATCGGCCACCTGCAACTGGCCCGTGACCAGGCTGGAACTTTGCGTAAAGGAATCGTCCTGCTGCATTTGGTTGAGCAGCAGAACATTCTCCCCCGAGCCCACGGGATCCTGGCTCAGCGAGGTTACGCGCACCCCGCTCGACAACTCGGACGAGAACTGTTGCTCGTTCGCCTGCGCCTGATCCAGCGAACCTACCAGATTCGTGACGTAAAAGGGATCCACCCGCATCGCATTCCTCCACTCGCCTGAACAGTTTTCTTGCTGCGCTCCACCCGGGCAAGCACCGAGACGGCCTTAAGAAACCGTCGTTTGATCCCCCAGGTTCAACGCCGAGGCCATGATCGAATTCAACATCGTAAACACCTGTGAGGCCGCCTGATAACTGCGCTCGAAGGTGGTCATCGACGCGGCCTCATCGTTTAGATTCACGCCGGAAAGCGCATTGTTCTGTGTCTGCAGCTGGGTCACCGAGGCATTCTGCGCCGTATTCTCCGTTTGTGCGCTGGAGACCGTAGAACCCAGCGTGGTGACAAAGTTCGAGTAGTAGTTGGTCGGCGACTGGCCGTTCACTGTCGTTGATGTGTTACTGTTCAGGTTCGCCATGGCGATGGCATTCGAGTTGTCCCCCGTTCCATCCCCCGCGCCGGCAGCGGCGATCTGGTTGGGATTGGTCATCACCACACTCATGCTGGCCGCGCTTCCAGCTACGGCTGTGGGTTGTCTGAAGATATAGAGAGGATTGGCCGCCGTACCGGTAACTCCGTCATAATCTGTTCCCGCATTGTTTTGCGCATTGACCGTCGTCGAGATGCTGTAAGCGAGTTGGTCGAGCGAGTTGAGCGCGCTGGGAATATCCTGGTCCCGCGCTGTCAGATAGCCACCCAGCGAGCCACCGCCCGAAGCTAGCTGAGACGTAATATCTGTATTGCCAACAAAAAAGTTGGTGACCCCGTCCACCATGCCGGTAGTCAACTGGTAATTCGTCCCTTCGGATACCAGCAACTGGCCCGAGGTAGTGGTTATCTCCATCCCATTGTTTTGGGTTGTAATCTGGTTGATTCCGATCAATTGCGAAAGCTGGCTCAAGTCCTCCTGGCGCTGGTCTTCAAGCGTTCCCGCGTCGGCATCGGGTGAGGTGCTTTGAATCTGCTGATTGAGTTGGGCTATGGCGCCGGTCAGCGAGTTTACCTGGCTGGTCACCCCTGATGCTTCCTGATCCAGGGCCGACCTTTGAGAGTTAAGACTGGCCGCGGCGTTGGAAATATCACCGGCCAGCGCATTTGCTGCAGTGAGCACACCCTGACGCAGCGAGTTGCTGGCTGGAATGGCCTCCAGCGACGAAAACGAGTCGAAAAAAACGGTAATGTCGCTGCCAATATCTCCAGCGGTTGAACTGGACGAGCCCGAGTCAGGCGTGAACAAGGCTTGAAGCGTTTCGAGCGCCGTCAGGCGCGAGCCGGAGGCCGAAGCTAACTGCTGCTGTTGGTCTAGGCGCGACTCCAGCACACGATCCCGCTCGGATGTGGCACCCGTCTCCGTCGCCCCTTGCCCGTACGAGACTCCGCCAATACTGATCGGCTGATTTTCTTGCCATATGGGCGTCTCTTTTGTGTAACCGGAGGTATTAGCATTGGCCACGTTGTTGGCCACTACGTTGAGCGCTGCCTGGTCGGCGTCCAGAGCCCGCGACATGATGCTGAGTGCGGAGTTAATTGTCCCCATGCCTGCTCTCCGTTCGCTGCCATTGCCGCGCTCGCAGAACACCATATTCCAGATGGCCTGCGCCGTATTCCAGACGCCCCGCGCGCAACTCCCGCAGACGGTTCATCACACTCAGGTTGGCCCGCGTCGCCTCCAATACCCGGGCGAAAACCGCCATATCTCCCGCAGCCACTTTGGACTCTACCTTCAACGCCGCCAGCGCATCCCGGTCCATATGCGCCAGATCGCGGTTGAGGACCTGGCAAGAGAGCGCCAACTCCCCCAGCCGGTCAGCATCCAGCCGCGCCAGCGCCCGCGAGGCCTCTACGACCAGTTCTTTCAGTTTCGGATGCCAGCGGCGCTCCTCAATCTCCTGCAACGCGATCTCTCCCTTTACCCCTTACTCCCCAGCATCGAGTCCACAACCTTGGAGGCCACGGCCCCGGCGGAGACGTTGTAGCTTCCCGCCGCCAACGCAGCCTGGATGCGGGCGACCTTGTCCATGCGGGCGCCCGAGTCGCCAGCCGTCTGAGAAACCTCACTCCCTGCGCTACTGAATGTTGCCCGATCACTGCCGAGTGCGCTTCCGCTCGCCGCGACGCCGCTCTTCGGCTGTTGCGTGGATGCCGGAGCGGCCGCCGGTGTTCCCAATAGCGATTTCAATCCTTCAAGACTGCTGCGAATGTCCATACCCATTGCTCCTTACTGACTGTATCGGCAGTTTTCCTAATCACTCTAGTCATTCAAGAGATTTGATGACGGTATTACCATGCAAATTGCCGGTTACTTGCGTGGCTGCCTGTTTGTTACTTGCAAGAGAAAGCTGCCGCACGATGCTGTTAGCGATTCCAAACCCTCCCTGCTCACTCAGTGCCCGTCCCAGAGCCTCCGATGCAAACGCTCCCAGCGCCCCGCTTGAGCCGGAAGCTGCGTCACCGTCCTCCCCGTCAAGCTCATTACCACTGGTCATCGGCTTCAATAACTCCTGCATCATTTGCGCCTCAAACTCGTGCGCCGCATGAACCAGCCTGGGCTGCGGCGTGGCCTGAGACGAGGCCGGACCTATGCCAGCCGTGGCCGCCGCTTTCCCTGTGATCGAGAACATCACCGCGCCTCCTTAGAGAACTTCAAGGTCAGCCTCCAGAGCACCGGCCTCCTTCATGGCCTGCAGGATGGAGATCACATCCCGCGCACCCGCCCCTGTCCGTTGCAATTCCTGAACCAAATCCTCAACCGTCGCCCCTTCTTTCAGATCGATGCGGTTCACCGGCTTGTCCTGGGCCTGCACCGTCGTCTGTTGAACCACCTGCGTCGTTCCCGCCGATCCCGGATTGGGCTGCGAAACCTCGGTTCGGGAGATCACATTGACACTCAATCCTCCATGCAGAATCGAAACCGGCTGCAGCCGGACCGTGCCCCCGATCACCACCGTTCCGGTGCGCTCATTGACCACCACCCGCGCCCGCGGAAAAACATCCACCTCGATGCCCTCCACCTCGTCCAGCAGCGCTGCCATATCCTCGTCCGGCACAACGGTTACCTCCACACGCCGGCTGTCGATCGCGTGCGCCCGGTGGGCGCCCAGCACTTTGTCAATCGACGCGGCCATCCGCTCGGCGGTATGGAAATCCGCGTCATTCAGTACCACGTTGGCCACGCGCATCTGTTTCAGGTCAAAGGGCACCGGCCGCTCCACCAGCGCCCCGCCGGGAACTCGCCCCGTGGTCGGATGGTTCGACAACTTTGTATTGCCTCCGCCAGAGGCCATGTAACCACCCAGCACCAGCGACCCCTGTGCCTGGGCGTAGATCTGCCCGTCCGGGCCGTAGAGCGGAGTCATCAGCAGAATCCCCCCCTCGAGCGAACGCGCATCGCCGGCCGAGGAAACCGTGATATCCACCTTGTACCCGGGCCGGCTGAAGGGCGGCAGCGTGGCCACCACAAAGACTGCTGCCATGTTCTTGACCTGCATATTGCTGGCGCTGTTGGAGCCGGTCTGAGGGACCGTAATGCCCATCCGCTCCAGCGCCGAGATCAGCGTCTGCGCCGGAAAGACCGTCTGCGAGCTGTCCCCAGTGCCCCGGAGCCCCACCACCAGGCCGTAGCCCACCAATTGATTGTCCCGAATCCCTTCGATGGTCGCGACGTCCTTGATCCGCGCCAGGTGCCCCGCGGCCTCGGTGTGAACGAGCGGAGAGGTCGCCAGCAGCACCGCAATCAGCGCCAGCCATCGCCAGAGACTTGCGCCCCTCTCATCTCCCACCGTTCTCTGGTTACCAACTCGCACTCCCCTAGCCCCTGTTCCTATTCCCTGCTTCTAAAACACCAGCAGCTTCTCCAAAAAGCGCACCACTGGGTTCTGCCGGTAAATGGAGTCGTTGACGATGCCCTTGCCCGTCACTTCCAGTTCAAGATCGGTCATCGCCGTCGACTGGACCTGATTCTGCGAGCTCACATCCTCCGGGCGCACCAGGCCGCGCAGCTTAATCAACTGCGTCTGCTGCGAAAAGGTCAACTGCCGCGTGGCCTGCACCACCAGCATCCCGTTGGGCAGCACATCCACCACCTCGGCGCCGAAGGTCGTCTCCAGGCTGGAGTTGGTCGTACTCTGGCCTTGTGCGGACAGACCCGAAGCCGCAGTCATTCCCAGCAGGTTCTGCAGGTTATTCGAAGCTTTGAGCTTTCCGAAGAGCGAAGTCAGCCCGGAACTGGCGTTCGAGGCCCGGGAGTTCTTCACCTGGCCATCAGTCGAGGCGGCCAGGCTTTCCGTCACCACGACCGAGACTACGTCGTGCAACCGGACCGCCTTGGCGTCGGTGCCCAGCCGTACCAGCCGGCCCTCCGGACTCCAGATCGAGCCCGGCGTCCGCACCTCCGCCGCCTGCTGTGCCCGCACCCGCTCGATGTAAGCCTTCAGAGCCTCCTCGGGCGGGGTTGCCTTGCCCGCAATCCCTGGCGCCGCCCTTTTCTTGCTGCCAATGGCTTGAGCCGACTGAGCCGCCACCAGCGCCACCACCGCGAAAATAACCCCGACCTTCAGCAATTTCATTCTCATGGCCGCACACCCGCCTCCGCCTGGAGAGCAGCGCGACCCGGCCCAAGGGCCACGACCCGCAACACCTTGCCGCCAATCGCCAACCGCACATCGAGCGCGGCTCCTTGAGCGGCCGGGTTCAGCGCACGGGCCTCCAGGCGCGCATCGACTCGCGCCGTATGCTCTTCAACGATCAGCCGGTCTCCGGCGCGAATGACAGGCGGGAAGGCCGCATTCCCGAGCTGACCCGCAATCTGCAGTGCTGCGTCGCCAGACTTCTTTCGATAAGCCGCAACTCGCACCAGCCAGCCAGGCCCGCCAGCTAGCTTGCCATTGCGCACCAGCAGCCAACGGTCCCCGGTGTGCGGGTCGTCGATCTCGCGAAGAATTTTTCCCGGCGCCTGACTTTCAACCGAAACCGGAGTCGTACCTTCCGGCAAGAGAAGAACTTGCGCGATGGGAGCTGCGGGCGGCTGAGCACCGGCCGCGGGCGCAGCCGCGAAAGCCAGCACTCCCGCGCTCAACGCCATCCCCAACCCCGTCCTCATCAACCCCGTTCCCATTGCTCTTTCCCTCGTCCGGCACTTCATGCGTTTCTTTCGATTTAGCGGGTCATGTTATTGACTTGGGAATACATGTCGTCGGCGGCCTTGATGACCTTCGAGTTCGATTCGTAGGCTCGCTGCGCCAGCACCATCTGCACAAACATGCTCACCACGTCCACATTCGAGTTCTCCAAATAATTCTGCTGCAAGGTTCCCAACCCCTCGGTTCCTCCGGGATTGCCCAGCACCGGGTCGCCGGAACTGAGCGTAGCCTGCAAGAGGTTCGCCCCCAGACTCTCCAGACCGCCGGGATTCGGAAAAGTGGCTAACTGGATCTGGCCCAGCTGCGAGGGGTTCTGTTGCCCGGAGAGGGTCGCGTTCACCACCCCATAACTGGTGATGGTGATCGCCGTCGCATTGGAGGGAATCGTGATGGTGGGTATGACCGGATCGCCGTCCGTGGTGACGATGGTTCCCTGATTGTTCAGGTGAAACTGGCCGGCGCGCGTGTAGGCGATGGTGCCGTCGGGCCGCTGGACTTGAAAGAATCCTGCGCCTGAGATAGCCACATCGAGCGGATTATCGGTTTCGTTCAGCGCTCCCTGTGTATTGATGACCTCAGTGGCTGCTGATTTGGTACCCAACCCGATCTGCAAACCCGCCGAAACCGTCGACTGGCTCTGCGCCGCACCCGGTGTCACAAGGTTCTGGTAGACCATATCCTGGAACTGCAAGCGCAACTGACGAAAACCTGTCGTCGAGGAGTTTGCCAGGTTGTTGGCGATGGTGTCCAGGTTCAACTGCTGCGCGCTCATGCCGCTGGCTGCGGTATATAGTGCTCGAATCATGATGGCTCCTTCGCCGCCAGCTAACAGCTGACAGCTAACAGTTTTCTTTTGAGGGCAAACGGTCTTCAATGCCCGCAAGACCAAATTGCCGATCCAATCTTCACTCTCATCCTTCCAACTACGCTCGATCACTGTCTGATATTAGCTGTCAGATGGCGTCACACTTTGGGCAGATCCTCGGTAGCAATTTTGTTGAATTCCGCGTGGAAGACGGTCAGCGCACGTTGCATCATCTCCGCCTCGCGCTGCATCAGAATCAAGTTCATTGTTCCGTGAATTACGTCCTGGTTGGCAGCCTCAATCGCGCCCTGATGGATCGCGACATTCTTTGAAAGCGCAGGCTTGATGCCTTCCGGCGCGAGATAGTGGTTGGCGCCCTCCGGGGTCAACTCGGCGCCACGGGGAAAGGTGAAGACCCCAACCGTGGCCACCACGCCGCCGGCCACCGACAGCGAGCCATCCGCGCCGATCGAAACCTCGCCAGGAGGAACAGGAATCGGCTGACCGGTCGCCGACAGCACCGGTTCGCCCGCCGCCGTCACCAGTTGTCCGCCCGGCGAGCGGTGGAAGCCGCCGTCGCGGGTGTACCGTGGGCCGTTGGGCGTCTGCACCATGAAAAATCCCTCACCCTCGATGGCCAGATCCAGCGGATTGCCGGTCTGATCGAGCACGCCTTGACTCATGTTGAGACGGTCGCCACCCAGAAGGCCGAAATTGTTCACCGTCTGCCCCAACTGCGAATCCTGGGCGTCCGGCCCCATCAGCGCCGAGCGGAAGTACTCCTGCTCGGCGCGGTAGCCAGGGGTCTGCGCATTGGCAAGATTGGTGGCTGCAATGTCCAAGGCTTGCGTGCGTGCCACCAGCCCCGTCATCGCCGCATAGTATCCACTGTCCATCGGCCAACCCTCCTTCAGCACCCAGGGAGCTTGCAGGTGGAGGACCGGAAGAGTGAAGAAAGGATTAGAGCAACATCAGAATTGGAGTCGAAAAGAAAGAAATATCTTGGGAAGCGCAGAAATTGCCAGGGGAAGAAAAAACGATTCGCGACGGGCGCGACTCTCGAATGGCACGGCGCGCCCAAGTGGTTTTTACTGACGGCACGCCCTACTGCAGGCCATCACAGATAATGGTGACTTCGAAGCTGGCGTGATCGAAGTGATACGTGTGGTGAAGCTTGAACTCGGGAGCCTGAACGTGGAGGTTGTAATCCCGCCCTGTAATCACTGCTGGAACCGACAGACCGCAGTTGGCCGCCAGATCCGGCACTTTGCCCTTCCACGCTCCGGCCAGCATATTGCAGATTTCGCCAATCCCGTCCTTGACGGTATCGTCAACCTCGGTAAATTCCATGCCCGTCATGTGCGCGGCGATCTTCATGGCCGCCGAGCTGCCGCCCTTGAAGACACAGGCTCCGCTCAACAAGCCACCAAAGCCGACCACCGCGGTCACCGACTCCAACTCCGGGTTCGCCTCGGGTTCCAAAGAACGCTGGCAATTGACCCCCAGCATCAACCGAAAGACCTCTTCCACGCTGGCATCCAGGTTCCTCGGATCGGCAACCAGATGCACGGACTCCCGTAACGATTGCGTCATTCCACGCTCCATTTCCCTGCTGCCGCCATCCCGCGATGTCGCGCCATGGCCGGCATTTCATTCATCAGCCTGCGGATGCCTTGCGGCTACGCCGCATTCACCAGCGGCAGCACCCGTTCCTTCACCTGCTCAGCCGTAAACGGCTTGCGGATGTACCCTTGCGCTCCGGAAAGGATGGCCTGCTTGACGTGCTCCTCGCTCGACTCGGTAGTAATCATCACCACCGGGACGCCGGGAGCCAGATTCTGCGCCCGGATCTGGCGCAGAAACTCCAGTCCATCCATCGAGGGCATATTGATGTCAGAGAGAATCAGGTCCACCGATTGGCGTTTCAACAACTCCAATCCTTCAATGCCGCTACCAGCCTCGAAGACCACCAGCGGGTCCAAGCCCGCTTGGCGGAGCGACCGCTCCACAATCTTGCGCATGACCGAGGAATCGTCGACGATCAGGGTTCGAACTTCACTCATGCCAGGCTCCTCTGCTTCTGTTTCTATCGGCTTGACGTTTCAATCCATGAGAAACATCTTTCACTTGCGGTTCTCCGGATCGGATTTCAATACGCCCCAATCGAGCAGATCAGGTCCTGGATCGAATCCCGCTCAGGCACAGGTCCGCTCTGCGGCTGCCGCCACATCCGCAACCACAGACAATCGTGAACCCGTACCAAGCGGGACTCGACCGGCCGCATCTGCTCGATGGATTTGGCAAGCGCCTGTACCAGAGCCGGCTCCGAAGCGGCCTCGATCAACTCCACAGAAGGGAACTTCGCGTTCAGCATCCGGGAGTGCGCCAGGCCGAAGAGCGATTCAGCCACTAACCCGCTTTCGACGCGCAGACCGCTCATCCGCTCCACGGCCAGAGCCACAATTGGGTCCAGCCGATCCGCAAATCCCATATAAAGGAGCTTGCCCGCGGCAACTCGCAGCGGAAGCGCGCCAAAGGCGTCCACAAACAGCCTGGGCACTAGCGTCGTGAGTGCCTCGGCATCGTGAAACTCCAGGGGTAGCACTGGGCAGCTCCACTGCAAGCCCAGCGCCCGTGTGACCAGTTGTTCGCTCACGCCCTGCTGGCGCACCAGCCAGAGACCCAGCCGTCCGGCCCCGGCCGCCTTCTGCGCATCCAATGCCTGGCGCAACTGCGCGGAGGTGATCCAACCCTGTTCGAGCATCACCAGCCCGAGCGGAATGCGATGCCGATGATTCTCCTGCGCCAAGCCCCGGCCATCCTGCTCGCGGCGCACCGCCGAGGCAACCCGCGCAGCCGTGCAAGCGGCTGAGCAGTTCCATCCGCCCTCAAAGACTGGCACCGAACGGCTGCGCCAGAGGTGCAGCCAACCGGAGCCGCAACCAGGATTTGCACAGGTTTCGAAGAGGGAGCTTCGCGCCCCGGCGCCCGGCGCTTCTGCCGCCTTCCGCGCAGAAGGATCTGCCTCCATCAGCGCTGGCCAGTTCGGCCGAGTCATTCCTCGACTCTGATTCCGGCTCAGAATAGGCATCGTATACTCTCCAGGCGCTTCCTGGGCGAGGCCACTTCCGTCACCCGCAAGCCAAAGTTGCCATTGACCAGCACCACTTCACCGCGCGCAACAATCTTGTCGCCGACGATCAGGTCCACCGGGTCGCCCACATTGCGATCCAGTTGCACCACATCTCCCGGACCGAGATCAAGAATCTCGCCCAGCGGCAACTCCTTGCAGCCGAAGCGCAGCGAGACCTCCAATTCAACATCGAGCAACAGGTCGATTCCCGCACTCAAAACTGGCGGCGGCGCCTGTGTGGGGGCGTCGGCCGGCTGGACGGCGGACGACTGCGCCACCGGCTTGGGAACGCGCACCTCGTCGCGCACCAGAATCGTCCATGCGCGCTCGCCGGAGTTCAACTGGAAGGCACAGGAGAGCTTGCTCTCCCCGGCAATCTCCTCGAACTTCTCGACACGGCATTTCTTCCCGGTTTTCGCCAAAAGCTCCCCGGCTGCCGCATCGGCCACTTCTTTCAGAATCTCGCCCCATCCGGCTTTCTGATCCACGCCCTCGCCCACCAGCGGCGATTCCAGAATCGCGGCGTCGAGGACGACGGCGAAGCGGCCTTCCACATCCCCGGAGAGGGTGGCCGCAAAGCCGAATGCGCCCGCCGTCAGGGGTTTGGGCAGCGACTCGACCAACTCCGGCTCTCCGGCCAGGGCCTGGGAGAACAGGGTTGTTGCAACCTCGGTCCAGCACTCAAGGTAACTTTTCATCACTCAGCCTCGGAAATCTGCCGCTCAATGCGGGCGGCGCGGTGCTCTCCCTGCCGGATAGCCTGCGCCAGCGAGAGCGCCTGGCCGCCAACCCTCCACTCCGGCAGGGTGTTGGCGGCCAGATCAAGACGTAGAACCGAGCCGAGCTCGAGATTTTCAATGGCGCTGGCCGCTAGCCGCACCGTGGGCAGTTGCAGAGAGGCGCCGAAGCGGATGCGGCGTGCCGCAGCTTCCATGCGCGCCCGCGTCTCGCTGGCATGGCGGCGGCGAGCCCAGTCCGAGGTCAGCCTGCGCAGAATGGTGTTGGCCACGATCGCCGGAAATGCCAGGTTGAGCAAACCCGAACTGTGCGGCATACGAATCTCGAAGCTCAGGCAGAGGGTCTTCTCGGTAACCGACATGATGCGCGCGATCTGAGTCTGCATCTGGCGGCGCTCGAAGTTGAAGCTCAGCCCCACCGGCTGCCAGGCAGCCGTCAACTCCCGGCAGATGATTTCCACGACACTGGCCAGAATCGACTCTTCAATGTCGGTCAACTCACGCAAGGGGCCGTCGCGACCCTCGCCGCCCAGGAGCAGATCGATAATCGGAGGCGCCAGGGCCAGATCCAATTGCAGTACCGCCAGCGCGCCCAGCGGTTCCATACGCACTGAGGCCGCATAGCTGATCTCGGGAATGCGCAGCAGAAACTCGTTGAACGGAATCTGTTCGGCAGAGACCAGATTGACCTGAAAGCGGGTTCGCAGCCAGGCGGCAAGATTATGTGTGAGGTTGCGGGCAAACAGGTCGTTCAATATGCTGATGGCGCGCAA
>Ga0182014_10000228_pt1 | contig 70815 bp, 52 predicted proteins | sample 612S2DmetaG_FD_120489 | JGI IMG/M metagenome (GOLD analysis project Ga0182014, IMG submission 120489) | Permafrost microbial communities from Stordalen Mire, Sweden - 612S2D metaG | ecosystem: Environmental > Terrestrial > Soil > Wetlands > Permafrost | place: Sweden: Stordalen | collected...
TTCTCCATTTGAGCTCTTTTTGAGCGGATACTCTTCTGAATATATTATTAATTCCCAGTAGATGTTTTTTTTACTACTCTTTTCATTGTTGTATCATAATTTCTTGATTTTGCTCCAAAGTATCCTCTGTCTCTGTAAACCACTTCATTTATTTCTGATAAATCTACATATAAATCATGCAGTGATGTAGTCGTTGTTTTGAATTTTCTGATCAGCTCATAATATCTGTCTATTATGCTATGAAATTATATCCAAAATGTGATTTACTACTCTCTTTTGTCCAGGTTCAATTCTGCTTCTTCTTGTTTTTGTTTCATTTTCTCGAGATTTATCAGCTTTTGCATTTCCAGGATCTGAATGTATAAAAGTAACGTACAGAATAATTCCCTTTTTTATTTTCAAACCAAGGAAAATAAGTTGGTTTTGCAACTGTCCCCATATTTCTTTTTCTATGAGTTATCAATACTTCTCTTTCTGAATGAACAGACGTAGAGAATTTCGATAAACATCTGATTTTCCCTAGTCATCATATACAATTTATAAGCATATGATAAAATTGAGGAAGTTCTCTAAATATTCTATAACTAATTTCGATAAGCTTCTCTGATCCTACCTACGAGTGCTCCGGAACCAGAAGGAGCATCCGAAAGTGTACCCACGTATGAATACCCCCTGCAAGTGTTTCATTGACAGCCAATTCAATGCTTTTTGTGAATGATTTATTCAACACAACATTCGCAGAAGATGTATTACCGAGGCCTGACAACACCAGATGTCCATTCTATACCTCTACTGTTGATTTATTGCTTCTTTCTTTGTAAGCTGTCCACTTTGATGTATTTAAGCTGCCTGATCTAAAGTTATCTTATGCCCACATGAGTGTATCTCCATTGGGAATAGCCAGGTGTATTGTACACATTGAAATGTTGTGCGCTGCATTCATGTTGACTTTGAGCCACAAATCATGCTGTGGATAAGTGTAATATGGCTGTGCAGCAGATTTCAAGGTAGAGGATATTACAAGTGCAGTTGCTGACAACAAAATAATGCGGGTTAATAAAAAGAGTATTATATTTAATCTTCATGAAATCTCAGTTGGTACGTATTTTCTGTACTCTGACTGGATTATATTTAGTTATATACTGTCTATATACATATATATGCACATTAAATTATATATTCTCAATAATCAACCATTTATTTCTGAAAAAAGCAACCTATCTATCTAATTTGTTCCAGCTCTCAATTACTTTACAGAACCCTATAATTTATCAGAAAAAAGTCCTTTTTTTACTTCCCTGAGAACATAAGGAGATTCCTCAAGTTCAAAAATGTTTTCTGCTCGTCTTCCTTTTTTCTGCCTAATGTACTGGATTTCCCCTAAATTTTGCAGAAATTCCTCATAAACTTCCATAAATCGTTCAAATTCAAGATCCTTAAGTTCGATTACCCCTTCTCTGCAAGCAAGCCAGTCAAAGACCTGAAGAAGAATTATTTTCCTCACCCTTTTTAGGCTCTCATTTTCAGGCAGTTTTTCAAAATATAAGGTTTTTTTCAGCTCTGGTGACCACGCTGCAAATAGCCTTCTGAAATTTAGGATTTGTACAGGGATTTTCTCTCCTGGTTCGGGTTTTGGATAAAAATATATATTTCGGAGAAGATCCTCCTCACGCAGATTAATCACCTACCGATTTGCCTGATTTAGGATATTTTTATGAGTTTTCTTTATGCGAAAACCCATATAGAGTCCAACCAAAAGTCCACTAAGATGAGCTGTATGAGCTATCATGTCCAATGAATTTACCATAAAAAAGTCAAACAGAGCAAAAAGCAAGAGGGCATATTTCATACGCATTGGAATAAAATAGACATAAACCCTTAGATTCGGCTCAAGAATTGTAAGAGCTGCAAAGACACCATATATCGCTCCACTTGCGCCAATCATCGAGCCTGGAGATATATTGAAAATCGGCTGGCTTAAGAAACTGTACCCTATTGCGGATAGGATTCCTGAAGCGAAAAAAACACCAAAGAATTGCCTTTTTCCAATAATTTTCTCAAGTGTAGTTCCTAAGAAGAACAGAACGAACATATTGAAGAAAAGGTGCCATAAACCGTTATGTAGAAAGATGTATGTGACAAGTGCCCAGGGTCTAGTCATAATGGAACTAGGGTTAAATTCAAAAGCATTAAAATAGGAAGGTCCTATGATAAGTTCCAAAAAGAAAGAAAGTGTGCAGAGAGCAATGATTGCTATTGATGGACTTATCGAGATATTTTGAATTCTGTCACTTTTCCCATCACTAGGTAGATAAGATGTGTTCATATCAAACATATTTCCAGTTACTCTTTATTTGGCATAGTATAAGAAACTACATGGATGTAAATTACATGGATATTTAAGCAATTAGAGCGCTTGCTGGCAAGTCAAGTTGATAATAATATCAATAATGAAGTAATATTAAGGATTCCGATTTATCCTTAAAATCAAAGAAAAATGAACCAGAATATCAAAAATCAGGTAACTTTCAGCTTGGACAAAGCAATGAAAATAATAAACTTTACTAAGATTCACTGAACAAATTTTGGTGGATTGATTGTATTTAGCTGTCGGCTATTAATAATGTTTTTGAGTTTATCATCAGTTATTAATCTGCAGCATCCGATTGCATCAAATATATATATTACCCTACTGATTTTTAGTAAGAGGGGGAGTTGCTAATGATAACCAAAAAAAGAAAAATAAAATCAAATACAGGATTAGCGAGCAAGATTTGGACAGAAGTCCCATAAGGAATAAAATCAAGGAGGAATCGAAATTTTCTATATAGATGTAGTGATACAAATTTAACAAGTTTAATATACTTATTTAACAATAATATAAATGTATTATCGCCCTATTTTTGGGTCCTAAAGACCCTTCGTGTTAAATCTTTCATACATAAACAGAGGATTCCCTAAATTTCAAAGTTTTTTGAAAATCCTCTAAGCATAACTATGAGGTAGAAAATGAGTAAAAATATATGTTTCATCGATGGGTTGGAGGGCATTCTAAAATACAGGGAAATAGATGTCAACCAGCTTATTGAGCTTACCTATGATTCAGTTTCCTATCTACTTATCCAGGGAGAACTCCCAGGAGCTCAAGAACTTGCCATTTACTCAGCCTGCCTGCGTGAAGAGCGTGAAATCAACAGGGAAATAATTAACATTATCAGCATGTATAATTTCAATATTGATGCCATAGAAATTCTGCGTACGATTGTTTCTTTCATATCACAATTCGATCCTGATATATACGACAGCACTCCTGAAGGAAATATGAGAAAAGCCATACGATTAATTGCCAAGATTCCAACCATCATTGCTGCGTATTACCGAGTGGCAAATGGAAAGGAACCTATACCTCCTGATAGATCCCTCTCCCACGGAGCCAACTTCCTGTACATGATCAGAGGAAGCAAGCCAAGTAAATTAGAAGCCGAGGTCATGGAAAAAGACTTTATTCTCAGTGCTGAACATGAGCTAAATGCTTCAACGTTCTCATCAAGAATCACAGCTTCCACCCTTGCAGATTTGTACTCAGTTGTTGTTTCCGGGCTATGTGCTCTCAAAGGTCCCTTGCATGGAGGGGCAAGGACAGAAGTTATGAGCATGCTAGAAGAAATCGCCTGTCCAGAAAATGCAGAAAAAATCATCCTCGAAAAAATTGCAAAAAATGAAAAAATCATGGGTTTCGGGCACAGAGTATACAAAACTTATGACCCAAGAGGTACGGTATTCAAGCAGCTTTCCAAGCAGCTAGCAGAAATAAAAGGAGATATGCATTGGTATGAAACAGCCGAAGCAATTGAAATAACCGTTGTCCGTGAGATTGTGGAGAAAAAAGGGAAGCCAATATATCCGAATGTGGACTTCTACTCTGGAGTTATCTATAGATATATGGACATTCCCCCCCAGCTGGCAACGTCAATCTTTGCAATTGGAAGAGTCTCTGGCTGGATAGCCCACTGTTTCGACCAGTACGAGAAGAAAAGGGTCATAAGGCCCAGAGCTTTCATGCTTGATGAATGCTAAGATTTTCAAAAATTTAGTTTTCCCCTGAAGATCTACAAGAAAGTAAAAATAAAAACAGAATATAGTCCATTATCAAACAGAACTTTATATAAAATATGACGTTAAGATAAAATTAGATTCACATGTATAATATCTCTGTTTCATCCTGTTATATTTGATAACTGATAGTTAGTAAACATAGAGCAATTTATTTTTGATTATCAGATAATCTTTTTATCATGTAACAGCTTTTTGATATTCAGATATCCATGAGTTTTAGATCTTTTATCAACCAATTGAAAGAAAGCGGAAAATTGGTAGAAATTCAACAACCAGTTTCTCCAAGATTCGAAGCTTCAAGAATTGCAAAAACTACCAAGGCTCCGGTTCTTTTCCATAATGTCTCAGGCTCAAAGGTTATTATGAATCTTCTAGGATCCAGAGATGAAATGGCTTCCATGCTAGGAGTTCCAAAAGAAGAAATTATAAAGAAGCTTTCGGAAATTTATCCTGAAGGCACAGTAAAGCTAGTATCAGAGTCTCCGACCCTGGAAGTTGTGGAAGATCAGGTTGACCTGACAAAACTACCAATACTTACTCATTTTGAAAAAGACGGGGCACCTTATATAACTGCAGGCATTGTAGTCTCAGAATACCAGGGCATCATGAATGCCTCAATTCACCGTCTCATGCTTTTAGGAAAAAATAAACTTGCAGTCCGTTTGGTTTCCCCAAGACATACCTATCTCCTGCATAAAAAAGCCGCCGAAAAAGGCGAACCTCTACCTGTTGCAATCGTGCTTGGATGCGACCCAAAGATCACTTATGCGACATCGACAAGAGTTCCTGTGGGGACCGAATTTGAATATGCAGCCGCCTTGCGAGGAGCGCCTGTTGAGCTTTTTAAATGTTCAAATGGGGTAAAGGTTCCTCATGCTGAGATTGTGCTTGAGGGATATATTAGCCCTTTGGAAAAAATTGATGAAGGGCCATTTGTGGATATTACCGGAACTTACGACGTGGTAAGAAAAGAACCTGTAGCAAATATCACCCGAATTATTCATAGAAAAGACCCGATTTACCATGGAATTCTACCAGCTGGCCCCGAACACCTCCTGATGATGGGCATGCCTTACGAGCCTAGGATTTACAAAGCTGTAGGAGAAGTCACAAATGTTAGAAATGTAGTTTTAACAGAAGGAGGATGCTGCTACCTCCATGCAGTTATTCAAATAGATAAACAGACAGAAGGAGACGGGAAAAACGCTATTATGGCAGCTTTTGCCGCCCATACAAGCCTCAAGCATTTAGTGGTTGTGGACGACGATATAAATATTTTTGACCCTAAAGATGTTGATTTTGCAATCGCTACACGGGTAAAAGGAGATATAGATATCCTTATTATTCCAAATGTTCGCGGCAGTTCCTTAGATCCAAGGGGCGCTCCTGACGGGACTACCACAAAGGTTGGAATTGACGCTACAAAGGTACTGAAAGAAAAAGAACATTTTGAAAGAGCAGTAATCCCGGAAGGACAAATAAAAGACATCTTGTCAGAGCCTCTATAATATTAAAATACCGCAGAGAGGGTATCGGATTCTTTCAAGCACTACCCAATTATAGAGTGAATTTTCATGTACCTCACACGAGAAGAAGAGCAAATTTTGAATGGAGAAGCTGGAAATACTCTAAGGCAGGCCATTGAGATCCTAGTGACCCTTGGAGATATTTACGGTGCAGAAAGGCTTATTCCTATAAAAAGTGCTCAGATAGCAGGCGTCTCCTACAAAACTATAGGAGATGCAGGTCTTGAATGGATTTCAGATCTACAGAATAAAGTTAAGGTTCCTGCAATTCTGAATCCTGCGGGAATGGACCTAAAAGATTGGGACAAACTCGGGATCTCGCCTGATTTTGCGGAAAAGCAAAAATCAATTGTTCAGGCCTATGAAAAGTTAGGGGTCATCTGTGAATGCACATGCACACCATATACTCTTGAGGGCTTTGAAGTTTGTTACGGTGATCACCTGGCATGGAGTGAGTCATCAGCTGTCTCCTATGTAAATTCTGTGATTGGAGCTCGTACAAACCGGGAAGGTGGGCCTTCAGCTCTTTCTGCGGCCCTTATAGGGAAAACTGCAAATTATGGCTTTCACCTAGATAAAAATCGCATACCTGAAGTCTCAGTTGATGTAGAATGCCCGTTACAAGAATCTGATTATGGAGCACTTGGCTACGTAGCTGGCAAAATTATACAGAACAAAGTGCCAGTTTTTCATCTCAGATGTGTTCCAAAAGCAGATGAATTAAAAGCTCTTGGAGCTGCAATGGCAGCCTCAGGGTCAGTTGCCATTTATCACATAGAAGGGGTCACACCTGAGATTTGTAGATTGGACTTTAAGGAACCAGAGGAAAAAATTACTATCGAAAGATATCAGCTAGACGAAATCTATGAGAGTCGGAGAAAAACCTGCAAAGAGCCTGAATTGATTACTATTGGATGTCCTCATTGCTCTTCAGCCGAACTTAAAAGGGTAGCTGAACTCCTGGTTGGAAAAACAGTTTCAAAAGAGTTATGGATTTTTACCTCGAGGGAAATTGCAAAACGCTATCCTGACTACATTCGGATCATTGAAAAAAGTGGGGCGAAAGTTATCTGTGATACTTGCATGGTGGTCTCGCCAGCTACTGACAGTTACTCCTCCGTTATGGTTAATTCAGGAAAAGCATTTTCTTACATACCAGGGATGTGCAGTGCTGAAGTAGTATATGGAAATATGGAAGATTGCATCGAGGAGGCACTCGGCAGGACGGAGAAAAAGGCAGGGGATTCCCATTAAATTGAAAGGCAGGACAATATCCAGAGGGTGCGCAAAAGGGGAAGTACTGCTTTCCACAGATCCAATTTCCTTCCTTGGCAGTGTAGATCCAAAAACTGGGGTTGTATCTGAAGAAAATCATGCTATTGTAGGGAAATCAATCAAAAATAAAGTTCTTGTTTTTCCCTATGGGAAAGGCTCGACAGTTGGTTCGTATGTGATGTATCAACTTAAAAAAAATGGTTCTGCACCTGCAGCTATTATAAATCTGGAAACTGAACCCATCGTGGCGGTTGGTGCCATTATTTCCGAAATCCCACTCATTGATATGCTTGAAAAAAATCCTTATACAATTTTAAAGAATGGAGACCTTGTTTTGGTGAATGGAAGCGAGGGATATATAGAAGTTATCGAACAGGAAGCAAATGAGATCGAAAAATAATAAGTAAGATAGAAAATTATACACTAAAGAGGATTAATATACAAACTACAATTTTTGGCTGGTTGATTATAATGCTTATATAAGCAATTTGTTGAAATTTGAGATTTATCAAAATTCTCAAAATTTTAAATTGAAAATGCATAAGCCTGAAAATGAAACATTAAGCTGCAGAAACATGAACCTCAAAGTGAACCAGGAAGGAATAAATTATAAAAATAGCGATAATAAATTAAATGCCGAAAAATCGATTTCACTTTTATATCCCTCCATAATCAGAGTATTTGAAGTTTATGAGATCCAAAAATATGGAGAAGTCCTCTATTTTTATGGAATTCCAAAAATAGATACAGCAAACATTGAGGGAGAACTATGGGCACAGTTCTACCATTTTGGGTTTCGGTGTAATCTAAAGTATGAACTTGGAGAATATTTTCTGCTAGCTGCCCCGGAAGAAAAGACAACGGAAAATATCTGGATAATCCTTGTCCTTTTCATAGCGACTTTTTTTACAACCATGATTTGCGGAGCCTGGTTGTTCGGAGTGGACCCCCTAAACGAACCTCTACAACTTTTCAAAGGTTTACCTTTTACTCTTGCAATAATGGCAGTTCTCGGTTCCCATGAGATGGCCCATTATTTGATAGCCAGGTACCACGGAATGGAGGTCTCTCTTCCCTACTTCATCCCTTTCCCAGCTTTTATCGGTACCATGGGAGCAGTAATTCGTTATAAAGGACCTCTCCCCAGTCGAAAAGCCCTTTTTGATATTGGAATTGCAGGACCGTTTACAGGGTTGCTGGTGTCTGTTGCAGTTACTTTTATAGGATTTAATCTTAAATTACCTTCATCTAAACATTTACCGGATTTCCTTATGTCTAATATAGGCCTGCCCCCTCTGTTTGTATTTATCCAGAACCTTGCAGGTGCTAAAGGAGGGATCCTAAATCCTATAGCCTTTGCAGGTTGGGTAGGGATGTTAGTAACTCTTCTAAATCTTCTTCCTGCAGGCCAGCTTGATGGAGGGCATATGATCAGGGCTATGTTTGGCAAAAAGGCAGAACAGATTTTTGTTTTAATGCCGTGTATTCTGCTTCTGGTAGGGCTCTATGTAATTTATTGGTTAAAGGAGGATGGACTTATATGGATTTTCTGGGCTGTACTCCTATGGGCTTTCGCAGCAATGGGGCATCCATCTCCCCTCAATGATGAATTAGAGCTAGATAAAATACGCATCCTTATCGGAATTGTTATGTTTATTCTTGGGTTTCTATGCTTTACTCTGATTCCTTTTAAACTCATGACATGAGGAGAACCGGAATTTCTAAAAAGAGGAGCAAAAAATAATGGATGTTTACTTTCGCTACACCAAAAAAAACTCATATAGCTTTGCAGTCCTTGCTCCTTTGTTACCAGAAGCCTTGTTTGCAGATAGTCCGCTAAAAGGTATCATGATTTACAGTTTTACAACGCGACAAGCGGCAAATGTTTTCACGGAAGTCAAAAATGCAGAAATCGATTCTATTTTTATTGCAGGAGGCCCTCATCCATCAGGAGCTCCAGATGAAACGCTTGAATACTTTGATTATGTTGTCCTCGGAGAAGGTGAAGAAACCCTTCCAGAACTCGTGAAGATTTTGCAGGAGGGGGGAGATCCAAAAAAAATAAGGGGTATTGCTTATAAAGACTCCGGAACGGGCAAAATTGTCACAACCCCAAAAAGACTCTATGTAAATCTGAATAGCTATCCCTGTTTTAACCCACAAAAACTTCATGCTCCGATTGAAATAAGCAGAGGGTGCCCCTGGGGCTGTAAATACTGCCAAACCCCCAGGCTTTTCGGAAGAGAAATCAGGCACAGAAGCGTTAATTCAATCTTGGAAAATTCCGTATACTATAGAGACCTTCGATTTATAGCCTCCAATGCTTTTGCTTACGGAAGTGATGGAATTCACCCCAGATTTGACGAAGTGGAAAAATTGCTGTCTTCCCTTCACGAAATGTCCAATAAGAAAATATTTTTTGGAACTTTCCCTTCAGAGGTGCGCCCCGAATTTGTGACTGAAGAATCAGCTGAACTTGTGAGGAAATATTGCGCAAACTACAGTCTTAGCTTTGGTGCCCAGTCCGGAAGCGATCGCATTCTCAAAGAGATCCAGAGGGGACATACTGTAGAAGATAGTATCTCAGCCGTGGAGTGTTGCCTAAAATATAAAATTATTCCAACAGTGGACTTCATCTTTGGCTTCCCAACTGAAACCAAAGAGGATCAGGAAAAAAGCCTTGACATGATTAGCTGGATCTGCAGAAAAGGAGGAATTGTTAGGGTACACTACCTGACCCCACTTCCAGGAACACCATATTCATTTGTAGTTCCAGCAGAAGTAAGTGACAGAGTTAGGAGTGAGCTCGGGAAACTTGCCCTTGAAGGCAAACTCACAGGGTACTGGGAAAAACATCGAAAGATATGAAAACAGAAAATATACGAATAGATTTAACAGTTATTCTATTTATTGGAATGTATATCTTTGAAACGTTGTGTATAACTAATTCGGGTAAACTCGCGAATTGATCACAATTCAAAAAAAGATTTAGTTTTCAATGTAAATATTTACATTTAAGCCATCTATTGTTGTATCGTTACGGAAAATACAGACGAAAAGGAATACTGGAGAAGCTTTTAAGTTTCTTTCTTTTTTGTACTTTACTTCGTTCAACTTTGGATTTATGATTGATGAATAGATGTATGCATTTTATGAGGAACAAGTTTTTGTAAATATCTGAGCTAGTTATTTTTATTATGAAGCCTATAAAACAAATTCGAAAGATTGTATTAATGATTAAGTTATTTATTACAAAAACTTATTTTTCGCCAGAATGTATTTGTATAAAAGAAAAAATTTAAAGTCAAAAAAATTAAAATATAATTTTGAATCGTATTTTACATTCCGTAGATATACACATGTAGAATGTAGGATTCAATAAAAGGTGAGATAATTTCACATAAGTTATTGTTTTTAATCCTGTTTCCAAGTCGTCTTACCGACTTCAGTGATCTGAATTTTATTTCAGGTATGTTTTCTTTTTAAATTCACATTTAACCTATTGAATATTTCCATTTACTCCTGATCCTTGGATTAATTTCCATTTTCAAGTTGTTTTCGTTGAACATGTTTTTTGTTGGTCTCATACTACCAATTACTCCTTTAAGATGCTCTCAATAAATTCCCAAATTTCTTCATGTGCTTTAAATGGGATATTAAATGACTCGTGAAAATCAGAGGTTTATAAAAATTTTCTAATTTTGATAGCATAAATTCCATTTGGAATGAAAATCATCTTTTTGTCAAAAATGATTTTATAAAATTATATTATTTTATTGAGGATGCCTTACAATTGTCAACTTCCAACCATAAAACCTAAAAAATAGGAGATGTGCGTAGTTTTGTTCAATTTTAGCATGTTTGCTACTTTAATTTTTTACACAATATTACATTTTTCCTCCGTTATCCATGTAATTTGTCAAATTCATATCAAAAATTCTCTTAAAATTTGGAAAAAATAACTATCAATGATGTAATTGTCTATCAAAATAGAATTATAAAGAGTGGGTCGAAAATTGGTTGACCACAATATTACTTATTCATTCCTCTCAAGGACGAAAATTTTTTTTAGCATAAAAATTAAAATGTCAAATAGGGGTTAAATAGTACTATCAAATCTTCTGTTACTTTTTTCAATTTCGAATATTCACTTTTTCAGTGCATTAAGACTTCAGTGATGAAATAATTGTGGATGTGATACGCTTCATGTTTAGTTTTATATTCCTCAAAATAGTTGCTATTAGGGTTTATTGCTATTTATCAAATATAATATCATACATAAAATCATACTTATTGATAAAAAAATACAATTTTTTGGAAAAAAAGATTTTTATATTTATACGCAAAGTAAGAAATCACACTAAGAAAATTAAAAAAAAGGGATGGAAACTTAAATAAGGGCACATGAGAAGTAGTTTAAGATCAAAAAACTAACTTAATTCCTTCAAAACTTCAGATTTTCCAGTTAGCTTAGAAAAATTCATTCGAGGTTTGAAGTCTTCTCTGCTCTTATGACCATATTCATACCTTCACGCATGAGTTCTTCTGCCTTTACTTGCTTTTTTGCCTCAGCAAATATTCTGACAATTGGTTCTGTACCAGAGGGACGAATAAGAACCCAGCCATCTTCGTACCATATTTTGATTCCGTCTGTAGTATCTATCCTGAACCCAAGTTCTGAAGCTTTAAGTTTCACTCTTTCCATTGTAGCCTGCGTATTTTTAGAGGGGATTTTTGTCTTTGCGTTGAAATATTCAGGCACACTTTTAGCAAGCTCTGAAAGTCTCTTTCCACTAGACAAGATTTCAAGAATTTTGGCACAGGCCATTGCTCCATCTCTACAATACTGATGCTTGGGAAAAATAAGGCCTCCATTGCCTTCTCCCCCGAATACTGCATTTATTTCCATCATCTTTCGAGCGACATTGATGGAGCCAACCGCAGTCCAGTAGAGTTCAACTCCTGCCTCATTTGCGATATCTGACATACGCTGTGAAGAGCTAATAGGGGTTACAAGAGGTCCGCTTTCATGTTCAAGCATATATTTTGCCATCATGGCAAGCAGAACTTCATCGTTTATGAAAACCCCATTTTCATCTATAAATACTATTCTATCCGCATCCCCGTCATGAGCTACTCCCATATCAGCTCCTGTTATTTTTACAAGTTTTAATAGTTCTGTTAGGTTTTCAGGTGTAGGTTCTGGGTTTCTCCAAGGGAAAGTTCCGTCAGGCTGAGCTCCAAGAGTGAGCACCTGGCAGCCCAGGTCACGTAGTAAAAAAGGAAGTGTAAGAGAACCTGCTCCGCAGCCCGTATCAGCAACGACCTTGAATCTACGGTTGCGAATATTTTCGGCATCTACTGAATTGATGATGTTTTTGGTATAGTACTCATTGACTATTGGATCCATTCTGAAGCTACCAGTTTTTTCCCAGGATACGATGCCATATTTCCCTGCGTAATAAATTTTCTCGATGTTTTTCTCTCCATCCCTGGGAAACTCCGAACCATCCCCTGAAATAAATTTGATTCCATTATATTCTCTTGGATTATGGGATGCGGTAATAATGATCCCAGCATCGGCGTAGTCGCGAACATAATACTGGATAGAAGGAGTGGGAACAATTCCCACATCAATTACATTCAGGCCCGTTGAAAGTGCACCGGAAATTGCAGCTGATTTCAACATCTGTCCAGAGATGCGGGTATCACAGCCTATAGCAATCGTGCCTTTTGAGCCCATGTATGTACCAAGGCTTCTGGCTAAATTGAGTGTAAGTTCTGGATTTAGATATTCGTTAGCTATACCACGTACACCGTTAGTTCCGAATAATGACATTTATGGTCTCCTTCTTAACAATTTAAGCGAAAATTGTGCTTTACGGCAAAATTACTCTTCAACTCTAATTGGATAGAATCATAAATTTCAGACTTTTTTGATGAACTCAAAAATGTTACATATGGTTATAAATGAATTTTATGCCTCCGTTTTCTTCATACGATTCAAAGTTATATTTTAGGCTCTATTACTTTAACGTTTTTCTTTTTTATGAATACATTCTGTCAATACAATCATTTTTTTGTGATAAAATACTGCATCATTTGTAGTAAAACCGGTGTATTCACTCAATTACATCAAAAGTTATTTTCATATGCCGTTCACAAGATTTTAGTTATGCCTAAATTATAGTATATATAAACGTGAACATTGATGAAAATTTTTGGATAAGGCTTAAAGAGAAATTGCCCATCATTCTCTGCTGCTTTGTGATAAATTTAAAATTCAATATAAACACATATTAAAACTGTATTTCTCAAATTTTGAAGTTTCAAAAATTTGCTGCCTTATGTAATATAACGAATTCAGCAAGCTATCAATATCTTCAGATTTTATCTCCCCTACATAAGGGTGAATTTTTTCTTCAAAGGTTTTTAGAAGTCTTGGATCAAGATCATTTAGAAAGTAAGTATCCATAATCAGGAGGTTTGAGATCTGCTCGTAGAAATCCTAAAGTTCTCTAAGCCAGTCTGGAATTCTATAACTTGCTGCATACATCTGCTTATTGAGAAACATAAGGTAACCAAAAATGGTATTTATGAGATCCTCTATTAGTTTATTATCCGGAAATTTAATCGGAAAACGTCCAAGAACTGTAGGGTCTGTATAATCAGAGAAGATCATTTCAGACTTACATAATGCGGAGAAAGAGTCTGGCGATCGGGCTGTTAAGCACTGCAGTAACATAAGGATACTCACTAGAGTCTTTGAGAACAATCCCACAGCCATTTCTAAACACGTGATTTCCAACAGCATCGTATGTAGCCTGGAGATGATACCCGCCAATTGCAATGATTTTAGGAATTAAAAGGTGCCCAAGGAGCTCTGTTCCTTTTATACTGTAGTCTGCAGAGTTGAGGGGAGAGTAATTATGAAGGAATTGATTTTTGAATTCCATAATTCTCCTATAAGCCCGAGGAAACTTGAACTTTAGCTCTTCAGGAGGGATAGTCTTATATTTATTCTTCTTTATTAAATTGGGTGGCTCATAAGGCAGCATAACTATATAGGGGGAAGGGAGAACCGCAAATTTTTCAGAAAATGCTCCTGATACATATGGATAAATTATTTCCGGTTCTAAAAATACAGGTTTACACAGACCTTCGCAAAGATAATATGATTCCTAACCGTCTTCTTCAGGAAAGAGAAGCCTATGCATCAGAATGTTTTTTGCGCTTACACCTTCAAAGATACTTTTTGAGATATCTTTAAGTGTAATTGGAATTGTACCATTTTTTTTGACGATTTTAGTTTCTTTAGGTAACATCTAATTTTCACTTCTGTCGAGTTCCCTCTAAGCTATAATATACAATTACTCAAGTATTTATTTTAAATTAATTATACAAAAAATAGTTTCTAAACGAAAAATACTTCCGCATAAGATTTTTCACAATCAAAAAACAATAAAATATTGATAATGATTTGTAATTATTTGTGAAATTAGAGCTATAGAGTAAACATATAAATTTTAATTAAATGAAACAAGTGTTAAATAGTAATTAAATAATAACCAAAAAAATATTGAGTGTTAAAAAGTTAATTTGACATCAAATTATATATGATCTAAATAAAGTGCATTAAAAAAATAGGAGGGAAGCTTAGAAGAATTATATCTCCTAACTATCCTTATGTAGTTACTTCGACTAAATATTGTTCCAGGCATATAATTCAAAATAAGATCAATATCTCCCAAGCAATTTTACTCGGTTGCTCATTTCATTTGTGCCGGTTATTATTCACTTTTTTTAGTTTGCTAATGACGTTGTACTGTAGTACTATTCATAACTTTGTACTGTAGTACAATACATAATTATCTGCATAGTTATTTTAAATTAATTCTATACAAATTTGTTTCTAAACAAAAAATAGTCCTCATAATATTTTTCGCGATCAAAAAACAAAAAAGTAGTAATAATTAGTTTTGATTATTTGTTAAGTCATCGGACTAAAAAATTAATAGCTTATGAAAATATCACTTATATATGCATGGAACACGTCAAAGTACTAAAGTAGTACTTGTTGTAGAATAAAATCCAGATCGACTATGCATCTCTATTTCTCCACCATGAAAACAAAGTCATGACCCAATGAATAGGCTTACTAAATGATATTTCGATGCATATGTTTTGCTATAAAACATATGCATTCGTGTAAGCGAAGAATCATGTTTTGTAATGAAAGGATACAGAATCAATCAGATTTTACAGAACTTTCAGTACACTATATTCTCTATTTGATAGTTGAAAATATGAACATTGGATAGGCTACTGATAGGTTCTCTAGTAAGGTTCTATTCTTGAGAAAAAGAATAACATTAGATCTTCATAACTTTACAAATAATAAAAAATAATTAATAACATATTGTTATTTTTTGACTACAAAAATCTTACGTGGGATTATTTTTTGTTTAGAAACTATTTTTTATAGAATTAATTTAAAATAACTACAACGATAATTAAGTATTGTAGTGTAACCATCGCACCGTATACACTATGATATGTGAATAAATAATTACTTGGAAAAGTTGGCTTTATTTTGAATTAACTATCCCCCCACTCCCGTATATACTCAAATTAATTATATTTGGTATCCAGTAAACACAACTTTTCCCAGGCCTCATTTTATTATTAACCAATATTCTAATAATTTTTTTTTCTATAACAAATGTTATTTTAGTATTTGGATTTGTTTTAAGCATGCATCAGTAATAGTTCGTATAATTCTCAATTTATTATTATAATTACTTCACAAATACTAAAATTGATTATTCATATATAATTGTTCTTTAATTGTAAAAAATCTTATGCGGAAGTATTTTTCGTTTAGAAACTATTTTTTGTATAATTAATTTAAAATAACTTAGAAGATAATTGTCATTTTATAGTTTAAATCTAAAAAATAAGTGGGATCGAAAATTGATCCAAAAATAGAGAATAAACTGACCTTTCAATAGAGCTAAAAGCAATAATTTTTCAATTTTAAAGTTTTAAAAAATACAAAATCAAATTGTTTTACTTATTTGGTTGTTTTGACATAATTTTATCTTGATGAAACCTCTGGAGAGTAATTCTATGGGGTACCTCATACTTGTCAGACATGGAAAGTCCGATTTGAAACCTGATAATTGGTTTGTTGGTTGGATGGATGTTCCGCTTAGCAGCAAAGGGATTGAATAAGCTCTTGATTGCACAATCAAACTTAAAGACATCGAACTGGATCTTGCTTTTGTCTCAAACCTTGTTAGGGCACAGGAAACTCTTTTAGTCATATTGTCCGGGCAGAAAAAAACAGGAATTCTTGTCCATGAAAAGACAAATGATGAAAGCAGGATAGGAAAGATTGAATGGTACTCTTGTCCCAAAAAACTCGATAAAAGTCTTATTCCAGTATGCTCTACAGCTGCTTTAAATGAGCGTTACTATGGAAAGCTCCAGGGCAAAAAAAAGCAGAAAATGGTAGAAAAATACGGAAAGGAAAAGCTTACTTCCTGGGATTTAGACTTTGAGCCAGGCCTGATTGAAGGGGAAAGTCTCAAAGTTGTCTATGATGTTATGATGGGAAAAGTATCTTGAGTATCAACTCTAAAATATATTTAAACATATATAGTAACTAATCTTTCCATATATTTTATAACCTTTCTAGACCATAGTCTTATACTCAAATATCAACGTATATTTAACTTTATGTGGTGACGTTGATTTCTCTTTAGTCATGTATATGATTAAAAAATCTAGTTCGTGAATTAATAACCTATATGTTGTTCCGTGGTACTCCTGCCGATGAAATGTGAATGATAAATAATTTAGTGTTAATTTGGACACTAAGTAGGAGTAAAATATTTGAGACTTATGTATCGCGGAGAAATAAAGCACTGTAATCTAATTATAACTATTGCAATACGGATTATTTGGTTTTAAAATATTTTATGAAAAAGTAAATTCTATTATAGAAACTAATTTTCATCAAATTAATTCAAAATAACTATGGTGACAAAAATAAACATCTTTAGGAATGTACATCATTAGCACATATAAAGTTAAAAGAGTTTACGACATTATATACTTCTAAAAATAAATTGAAAATGCGCATTTATTGGGGAAATAAGCATTTGATAGAAGAAAAAATACACTAGTTATTTTGGTAGCATTTCTCGTAGTAATTTCAGTGATAGATACTTGTAGTAAGCACAGCAGATAAATGTAGCACTCAAGCCTAAAAGAACATTCCAGTGAACACCTAGATGGACAATGACAAAAGTAGAGCAATTATTGAAGGTAAGGTGGAATATGTTCAAAAATCGTAAAGATGCAGGAGAAAAACTTGCTAAGGCTCTTGAAAAGTACAAGACAGAAAACCCTCTTATTCTTGCAGTTCCACGAGGGGGAGTGGAAGTAGGATTACAGGTTGCAAGGATATTGAACGTGGATTTTTCCCTCATCATTGCAGAAATCGATAGACTTATAAAAGCTCTCAGTGGGGGTAATTCCCTGGCCTATATGAAAGGAAGAACCGTGATACTAATCGATGACGGCATCGCGATAGGTTCTACAATGAGAGCAGCCATTAAACTCTGCAAAAATAGGAAAGCTAGAAAAATTGTGGTTGCATTACCTGTAGCCGGAAGAAAGGTCGCAGAAGAGATCGTGAATAAAGTCGATGAACTCGTAGTGCTTGAAATTCCTCGATACTTCAAGGTTGTCGCTGAGGCTTATGCGAAATGGTACGATGTCACAGATGAAGAAGTTCTCGATTTGCTCAGAGAAAACATAAGAGAAAAAAAGTCAATAAGTTATAATTTGGATGTGCACGAAGCCTAATAATACTGTTTTTTGAATTTTTTTGCAGTGAGGAAATGATGTAGAGCCAATCATATTTTACAGAGATTTAGTTAGAATATCTACAAGTCTAGTTTATTTAATCTGTTTAGATAAAGTTCATTTATTGTACCAAGCTATTGAATTCTGCGGCTAATTTCAATTGCTTTGTCAAATGCTTTTATTGCTTCATAATACTTGCCGAAATCAGCTAGAGCATTTCCTTTATTGTTCCAAGCTAATGATCCTGGGGGTTAATTTCAATTGCTTTGTAGTAAGCTTTTATAGCTTCTCCAGGTTTTTTTAATTCAACCAGTGAAAGTCCTTTATTGTAGCAAGCATTTTAGTCCTGCGGGTTAATTTCAAGTGCTTTGTTAGCGTCTTTTATTAACTCATAGGGCATTATGTGTTGCATCGTACCTGCGGTACTTATCAGCACTAAAAAAACAAGTACAGCAATTCTAAAAAATGTTATAAATGTATACCTTCTACTTGTTTTATCATAGCTCTTTGTTTTCATTCTTCAGCCCCGGTGTTTGTTAAGATACAGAGAATGACGAAATTTAGGAGTTTATCAAAATTTTGCATATATATACTATAAATATTTATAAGATATTTTGTATATTTTTTTTAAAGTCTATATAATAGTTACAACTTTGAACCCGATTGAACAAATGCTCAAAATACGTAGAATGTGAATAACTAAATGGAATATTATAAGAGCTGGGTAAAATATTATGTTTAGTGAAGGATAAAAATAAATGAAAATTAAGGAATTATTTAACCTATAACTTGAACTTATTTAATTCCTTTATATATAATTCCTTGCACTGTCCACGCTATTGAATCCTGCGTCGCACCTTCGATACTAACTAAGATTAAAAAAGATCCAAAAAACGTTGAGAGATAATATTTGCTTAGAACTATTAAGAATATTTTTACAGTCCTAACCGAAATTATTCCAAATAAGCTACAATTTATAAAATCTCCCCCGAGCTGTTTCTAGAACAAGTTTAGTCCCATCTCGACCCTTGATATTCGTTCGGTAACATTCTCCATGCACAAAACAAACGCAGCAGATATAATCTATTATTATATCTCTAGATATGGCCGAATGTGCTTACTACCCCGATTCCTTTTGGAATCTGGGATATTAAGCTTAATTTACACATTCTTATTCGAGAAATAATTCCGATAAGAAATTTATTTAGTATTTCTTGAGTGCGGATGGTCATAAATACTCCTCATTTAGATAGGGATGAGGTGAACACTTGCCTCTTTTCGTATTCGTTTGACCCTCAAAATCACAGCTTCTTTGTAATATTAATTTATTTTTGCTCCCATGGTCAGAGGTGGTGCTACTCACATTCAATCGGGAGGTGATAAGCATTGTAATCAAAAAGCTTTACCCCTTTCTATGGTCAGATCATCTACCACATAGTATTGGTGCCTAAATATCTATATATTCTGAAAAATTTCGATAAATTGTCAAATATTCTCATATAATTATAACTAATATGTAAATGCCTTGTGATAATTAGAGGTTTATCGAAATTCTCTTAAATAAGATAATGAACTGAGAATGATAGCAAGAGTAAGCAGATTGAAATATCCAGATCAATTTTCGATTAGATAAACTTGATTTTTATTTTGGTTACTGATAAGTGTAATTTTGGCAGGAAAAATTCATGAAGTTGAAAATAATGGAAGCATTGGTTAAGACTAAAATAGAAAAATCAGAAGCAATAATATACTATTTTTTAAAATAATCTCTCATTTGAGTGAAAGTATATTAAATAAATCTGCAAGGATAAGTTAATTTTATAATGTCCATGTATATATGAGGGTAAAGTAAAGGAATACGATATTGTAAATTTGCTATGAATTCAAAGTCATACTTTTGGATGCGGTATGCAATTGTTTATTTGATACCTTATTATCTCCTCACAACTTTCTGAGAGTTGTGATTTTTACAGAATAATCGGCAACTGCAGTAAAGCTTAACATGGGAAAACTTCCACATTTTAAAAAATGTAATATTAATCCAGAAGGAACAAAATGTCTCAGGACGGAAGAAGCTTTCATAGAATAAAGAGAGAGTCATAATATATCAGTTCCAATTTCATATTTTTGCTGGAGGTAAGGAATAATGAGAGAAGGCCATGACCCCTTTGGGGTAAGAGATATTATCGAAACAGCTTCTGGAAAAGCTACGATTTACAGATTGAGCAAACTGAAAGAAAAGGGGTTTGAAGGGATTTCCCTGCTTCCCTACTCTATAAAAATCCTGCTGGAATCCCTTCTCCGGCATGAGGATACTGAAAAGCAAATAATAACCGTCGAGGATATATGGGCTCTTGCTAACTGGACCCCTGAAAATATAAGTGAAAGAGATATCCCTTTCATTCCGTCAAGGGTAGTCATGCAAGATTTTACAGGTGTTCCTGCTGTAGTGGATCTGGCGGCCCTCCGATCGGCAATGCAGCGTCTAGGAGACGATCCCGAGAAAATAACACCTATCATCCCTGTAGATCTCGTAATTGATCACTCAGTCCAGGTAGATTTCTATGGGACAGCATATGCTCTTGAGGAAAATGAGAAGAAAGAGTTCGAACGCAACAGGGAACGATATTCCATCCTCTGCTGGGCCCAAAAAGCCTTTGAAAATTTCAGAGTTGTGCCTCCAGGTAGAGGAATCATTCATCAAGTGAACCTTGAATATCTGACACCGCTGGTGCATCTCAATGAGAGAGAGGGAGAGCTATTCGCATTCCCTGATACACTTTTAGGGACTGACTCACACACCACAATGATAAACGGGATAGGAGTATTAGGCTGGGGTGTAGGAGGTATAGAAGCCGAAGCAGTAATGCTCGGACAGCCTTACTATATTCCTGTCCCTGAGGTTGTTGGCTTCAAGCTATACGGAAAACTTCATTCAGGCGTTAATGCCACAGATCTTGTCTTGACAATCACAAAAATGCTCAGAAACAAGGGTGTTGTCGGTAAATTTGTGGAATTTTATGGACCTGGCTTAAGTTCCTTGAGCCTTCCGGATCGGGCAACCATATCCAACATGGCTCCGGAGTATGGTGCAACGATTGGAATTTTCCCACCTGACACTGAGACTCTGAACTACCTGCGAAAGACTGGCAGAGAAGAAGAGCAGGTTGATCTTGTGAAAAAGTACCTTGAAGCTCAGGATCTTCTATATTCAATCCACAAACCTGAACCTATGTTTAGCAGTACCCTGGAACTTGATATGAGTACGGTTAAGTCCTGTCTTGCAGGCCCGAAAAGTCCCCAAGACCAGGTCTTTTTGAGTGAAGTTCCTGAAAAATACCGTGAAACAATGCAGCAAACCTTTATTAGGAAGAAAGAAGCTGAAATTGAGCTTTCCAGAGATCCTGCTTACCAACGCTGGGTAGGAGAAGGTGGAACACCTGTAGAGGAATTTGAGTCCCTTATTGAAGAAAAGGTGAAGGGAATGGAATTTTCGGAGAAGACTTCCAGGGTAACACATGGTTCTGTAGTGATTGCATCCATTACCTCCTGTACCAACACCTCAAATCCATATGTGCTCATAGGAGCCGGGCTGCTCGCAAAAAAGGCAGTAGAACAGGGCCTGCATGTTAAGCCGTATGTAAAAACTAGTTTCTCCCCTGGTTCAAGAGTAGCTACTAAATATCTGAGATATGCGGGCCTGATGCCTTATCTAGAAAATCTAGGTTTTCACACGGTTGGGTATGGTTGTATGACCTGTATAGGAAATAGTGGACTTCTACCGGAACAAGTTGCAAAGGAAGTGGAAAAAAACGATCTCACTGTTGCATCTGTAATTAGTGGGAATCGAAATTTTGAAGGAAGGATCAATCCACTTGTCAAAGTAAATTATCTTGCCTCTCCTCCTCTTGTAGTCGCCTACGCAATCGCAGGTACTGTAAATATCAACCTAGAAACGGATCCACTTGCTCATGATCCCAATGGGCGCTCTGTTTACCTCAAGGATATCTGGCCTGCAGAGGAGGAAATCAGAGATGTTGAGAAGAGCTGCATTAAACCTTCAATGTTTGAAAAAGAGTATTCAGGTTTTCTGGAGGGTCCTAAAATCTGGAAAGAGCTGAAAGCTCCAGCCAGTACCCTCTATGATTGGGATCCCATATCCACCTATATTCAAGAACCGCCATATTTTGTGGATTTTTCGCTAGTTTCGTCTTTGCCGGAGGATATAAGGAATGCCAGAGTCCTAGCCCTTTTCGGAAATAGCATTACTACTGACCATATTTCTCCTGCAGGGGACATCCCATCAGATAGTCCTGCAGGCAAATACCTGATATCCTGGGGTGTGGATCCTGAAAACTTCAATTCTTATGGGTCCCGCAGAGGCAATCATGAGGTAATGATACGCGGAACCTTAGGGAACATTCGACTCAGGAATAGACTCGTGACAGAGGAAGGTGGCTGGACTTTATACAATCCCCAAAAAGAAGACTGCCCAGATGAATCATTTCGAAGAATTTCAATCTATGACGCAGCTATGCTTTATGCTGAAAATAATGTTCCCCTAATAATTATTGCAGGAAAGGAGTATGGGACAGGAAGTTCCAGAGATTGGGCAGCTAAAGGTACATTTCTCCTCGGAGTAAAGGCAGTAATTGCCGAATCCTTTGAACGCATACACAGAAGCAATCTTGTTGGCATGGGAGTTCTTCCACTGCAGTTTAAAGATGGAGAAAATGCGGATACTTTTGGTCTCACAGGAAAGGAAAGCTATGATATATTGGGCATTGAAAACATGGAGCCTCGTGGAGAGCTTTTCGTAAGAGCAAAGAACGAAAAAGAGGAAGAAATACATTTTCATGTGGTATTGAGACTCGATTCTACTGTTGAAATAGAGTACTACCTGCACGGCGGGATTTTGCATAAGTTCCTGCGAGATTCGGTGAAGGAAAAGTAAAAGGTTATAGATTCTGAAATTGTATGAAAGAGTTTGTAGCCCTAATATGACAGTTTTATCTTTATGTTGAAAGGAGATCTTCATTCTTTCAACATAAAGATAAAACTGTCATATTAGGGCTACAATAGGTTCATTACAATGTGACACAATAATTTTGAATTAAAAATGAAATTATAGTATAAAGGTAGCTGGCCTGTTGTTTCTTGAAGATTTTCTTGGTTTTAGATGTACTATGTGGATCCGATAAGAAGATTCGATTGAGGATTTCGCTTGTAATGTTCAACTTCAGAAAGATCAGATGGTTCATCATTCATAAGAAGAATTGAGGACAGGCTTTCACTATAAATAAGACAAGTGGATCTCAGCTTACAGAGTTCTACGAATTTTGAAGAAGTATTATTTATACTCTGATCAAGAACTTCCTATTGCCTCAGATCTTGGCCTTCCAAAAAAATTATCTTATTACTTAATAAAGCTAATTAATCAAACTTATTCCGATAATTAGTTTGGAGCTTGTTACCTTGACCATGTCATGGAAGCTGAGGATAGATAGCACAATATCTCATTAACAGAATCCATCCAACATTTTGAGATTTACAAATATATATAATTTGTTTGCCTGTTCGTTACTATTAATTCATTAAAAATTAAAAATTTTTAAGCTACTGTCATCTTGAGAAAGTTGATGGGATTCTTGTATACGTCTGCAGAAAGTGAAAAGCACAATTGTCTACTCAGCATGAGCCTTGCACTTTAAGGGTATCAAAAATAGACGCAGAAGGAAATTGTGCAGATATGAACGTGAACATAGCAGTTTTCTGGGCGCATAGACTGATATGAGAATCCTTCCATAAGGCTGCAAGTCTACGCAATTCCTGATGGCACATCAAGGATTATTGTTGATAGAGAATATGTTAATTGCAATAAGTTAAACACGATCGCAGTGATAGAATGACTTTTCAGAGAGCTATGGGATATATGACCATTGAAGAAACTAATAATGGATCAAATAGATCATGGGAGTGGATTCGGTGCACATAGAATTAATGAGTATGGTTTATGAGATAATGAGTTCAAGAGGAACAATAAATAATTAGGAATTAACGAATACTTGCAATATAAGACTTCGTCAGACAAACAAGAAAATTGAGAAATGCTTCAATACATACAAGATGTTCAGAGGAGAATTTGAAACCTTTGAAGAATACATTAAATAATACAAAAAAAGCCTAAAAGAGCCCTGAAATTTCGTGAAAATGCTTTATTGAATTGATTACCCATAAAAGCAAAATTTAGAATATGATTAGTTGTTGGGTTATGGGAATGTGGGATAATTATAGTCAAGTCTGCGGTTAATTATACCTAATGAGAATTTAGATAAACTCCAATTTTTGGATGGCTGCTTATAATGCCTAAATCAGCAATTTGCTGAAATAAGAGGTTTATTAAATTCTCCTATATTTGTTAATCAAATATTTTTATCAAATTCTTAACGAACTATTTTTATTTATAGCAAACTCACGAATTAATCAAAATTCTAAAAAAAAGATCTATTTTTGAATGTAACTATTCACATTTAAGTCATAAATCGTTGAATAACCAAGTAAGACATGGAAGAAATGGTATAAATTAGAATATTTTTCCTTCAGTTCTATTTTTTCCGTGTTTTACTTAGTTCAACTTTGAATTTATGATTCGTGGAGAGATGAATGTTATTGATGATAAATTCGTTTTTCTAAGTTATGAATGTATTAATTTTTACTGTGGGATTATAAAACTATTTTCTGGGTTAAATTATTTTAGGATAAACACTATAAAATAATATAGAATAGCGGAAAGGAAGAAAGAGGAGTCAAGTATGGAGAGTAATATTTTCAGGAAGATAATGGTTGCAACCGACGGTTCGGAACTAGTATGAAAAGCAGTTGATTCAGCAATTGAAACTGCAAAGTTATGTAAGGCAAAGCTGTATGATGTATATGTATTTTCATTAGAAGGTTATTCGATGACTCCTTCCAGAGACATTGCATGGGAAAAAGCAATGAAAGAGCAACTCATAATAGAAGGTAATGAAGCAACAACTTATGTCGAGAATACTGGAAGAGCTACAAACATTGAAGTCGAATCTGTAATTCTTGAAGGAAGTCCTGTGGATGAAATTGTCGACTTTGCAGATAAAAATGACATTGATCTTATCGTTATGGGTACACAAGGGAAAAATGTGATCCAGAGATTCCTTATAGGAAGCGTAACTGAAAATGTGGTCGGACGTTCAAAAAAAGCGGTACTTGTTGTAAGGGGAGATACTATCGAAAAAGGTAAATAGATATTATTTTGTCATAATCTAACGATTTTTATGAATATTTTGAATACCAGATGTAATTATCGAATCTATCCCAAAATATTAGTGAAACTAGAAATTATAGATTATGGTTTGTTTCAGTTCATTATTACTTCCTGCATTAATAGTTGTATTTTGAATACTCTAACAGTCTATATGAATGGTTAATTAACCTGAGAGAGTAGCCATTTTCAGGCTATGTTGTCTTGGGAGAGTGAAATAATCCGGGATTTTCCTGATTATTCAGATTTTTTCTAAAGCGATTAAATAAACCTGAGAATTTTTATCATTGACATTCCTAACAGGACTATCTAAATATTCTTACTAGTCCTAAGCAAATACTGATTTCAAATTATTGTTAATATACATTCACAAATTGTTAGCTGAAGCAAAAAATGGGTTTTGACACAAAAGTGATTTAATTTAATACAAATTATACTTAAAATGAATAGTTAAAACGTATTATAGTTACTATGTGGTGCAAATACGTCAAGACAACAAAAAATCTAATTCCAAAATATGCACACGAGCAAAACAAGCTCTAATATTTTATGCTCCATTAACTGTGAAAGCTACCCAATAATATGGATGCTGGAAAGGTTTCTCTTCTGGAGATCCTGTGGGCATTTCGAGATATCTTTCTCTGTACTGTTCTATGTACTCTTTAATTTCTTTTTATGATATCCGCAATAAAGCTGAATAAGCTAAGTGTTAAGTTCTCGGAGTTGATTTAATTTTATGTTTTGTCATCTTTGTCCGCAACTACTCCACTAGTGCATTGATTCCAAAATAGAAACATATTCAAGAGCTAATAGCGGTTCCTAATAAAAATAGGGCTGGCTTTATCTCAGGAATTCAAATGAATGAAGATAACGCAGCAATTAACCATGCACTTTTATTAAACTCTAATAGTTCAACGTACAACGTCAGGAAAGGCATAGTGTTGGGTATGGAAGGTAAAAATGACGACGCAGAAATCTATTCAGATAAAGGCTTGATTTTTGATACAAACAATGGCTTCGGCTGGATTTCAAAGGGAATAGTTGCCGAAGCTAAAGGCGATAAGGCGAGAGCAATCTTTTATTATAATGAAGCAATAAAACTTGACCCTGACGAAACAGTAACATTGGCAGCATTATATAAATTAAAGCATCCATGATAAAATTGAACAACAGTTTGGAGTATAGTCAAATGGGAAAACAAGCATTTAACAAAACAAAAAATCTTGTGCCGAAGGCAATGGTGCGCCCGTCGGAGGGCTACCTTAAGATCGGCCGCGAGGCGCAAGATCTGACGTTTATTGCGGGAGCTAATTTTATTTTCACTGGCGATGAACTACTGACCACGCCAAACCCCTGTATCAACGAAGATCATCGATTAATGGCGGCGCTGGGATTGAAGGCTCTCGCTCCGGACAAAAAATGTGACGAGGGTTGTCGTTGTGAAAAACTTCACGCCTGATCTCGACCGGCTGAAGGCTATGGGGCGTTATCGTTCGGTCGGCCTACCTGCAGGCGTTGATTTTTCGTCGAATGATTATCTCGGCCTTTCTACACATCCCGCTTTACGACAGGCGGCAATTGAAGCGTTACAGGGCGGCATAGAAATCGGTGCGACAGCCTCGAGGTTTTTACGCGGGCACAGGCAGGCGCATGAAGAACTGGAATCTTTTGCCGCCGCCTATTACGGATGCCTCCGCACGTTGTTTTTTCCCAACGGGTTTCAGGCTAATTACGCCCTTATTACAACGCTGATCGGGCGTTACGATGTCGCGATTTTCGATGCCTTATGTCATGCCAGTATGCGCGATGGGCTGCATGCGGCGCAATGTATGAAGGTCAAGATTTCTCATAACAATCTGGAAGCTTTTGAAGATGCGCTTAAGAAGCCCATCGCCACTGGATGTAATAAATGGATTTTGGTTGAATCCATTTACAGCATGGACGGAGACATCGCGCCGGTACGCGAGCTTCTCATGCTTGCGGAAAAATATGATGCGATTCTGGTAGTTGACGAAGCGCACGGCACGGGTGTTTCCGGCGCTACCGGACGCGGCGAAACCGAAGGATTCGCACATAACAGGCTGATTTAGCTGCATACTTGCGGTAAGGCGCTTGGGGTCGCAGGCGCACTTGGTTGCGCGAATGAGAATATAATCGACTATCTCATCAACGCTGCGCGACCTTTTATATGCAGTACTGCACCAATGCCTTTGCAGGCGGTTTTGGTTAAACGCGCGTTGGAATTGGTGCGCGATGAACCGGAACGGCGTGAACGACTTGCTGCGCTAAAAGCGCTTGTAGCTCGACGGATTCCCTCTCTTGCCGTTAAAAGCCAGATTGTACCGATTATCATCGGTGAAGATGCCGCAGCGCTCGCACTGGCAAAGAACCTACAGGCGCAAGGATTCGACATTCGCGCAATACGCCCCCCTACAGTCCCAGAAGGCACAGCTCGTTTGCGATTATCATTGAATGTGGGGTTGACGTCGCAGGACATAGACAATTTTGCACAGGCGTTGGAACGTCTTTTGCCGTCCGGTGTTAGCCTATGACGAAGGCCTTTATCATCAGCGGCACAGATACTGGTATTGGCAAAACCACTGTTGCCGCTATGCTGACTGTCGCCCTGGATGCGCACTACTGGAAGCCTCTCCAATCAGGCATCTTTAGACGGCACGGATACACAGCGCGTACAGGCGTTGCCGGATTGTCCAATGACCGACTTCTGCCAGAACGCTATATTCTATCGCGTCCGCTCTCGCCACATCGCGCGGCCGAACTGGATGGCGTTGAAATATGTGCTCTCTCTTTGCCCAAGGTGGACGGAACTTTGATTGTCGAAGGCGCAGGCGGGTTTATGGTTCCGGTAACGCGCCGGAAATTACAGATAGATGTTTTCAGGACGCGTGGGCTGTGCCGGTTATTTTATGTGCGCAGACGGGGCTGGGAACGATCAATCATACGTTGTTATCCGTTGAAGCCTTGCGCCAACGTGAAATGACTTTGCACGGGTTGATTTTTATCGGCGAGGATAATCCCGATACTATGCGCACGATTGCCGATTTCTCCGGCGCGCTTGTTCTCGGTCATGTGCCGCATCTGGATGTTATAGACAGTGCTGCATTGCTGGGCGTTTTTGCGCAGAGATTTCGGAAAGAGGATTTTACATGACCCATTCCCCAATTTGGCATCCCTTTACTCAACATGCGTTATTACAGGATTCCGTTTTTATCGACCACGCCGAGGGTGCTTATCTTTATGCCAAGGATGGACGGCGGATTATCGACGCTATTTCTTCGTGGTGGGTTAATATTCACGGGCATAATCATCCTAAGATAGTGGCGGCTGTGCAGGAACAGGCCTCTAAACTCGACCAGATTATCTTTGCCGGATTCACGCATGAACCAGCTGAGAGATTGGCGGAAAAATTGGTGGGGCTCACACCGTCCAATTTGACTCGTGTGTTCTATTCTGACAGCGGTTCGACGGCGGTTGAAGTTGCCTTGAAAATGGCGTTGGGATACTGGGTACACAAAGACAAACCGCGACGGGGCATTGTAGCGCTTGACCATGCGTATCACGGCGATACGTTCGGTGCGATGTCGGTGGGTTGGCGTGGCGTTTTCAGCCTGCCCTATGAACATTTTCTGTTCGATGTTCATCGACTGCCTTTTCCTGAAACTGGCTGCGAACATTTGACTGTAGAAGCCTTCGAAAAGCTGCTCAAAGCGCAAGCGAACGATATAGCCGCCTTGATTGTCTAACCGCTTGTTCTGGGGGCTGCCGGTATGCGGATTTACAGTGCTGCAACGTTGCGCTCGCTGCACGCTTTGTGCCGGAGCTACAGCGTGATTTTCATTGCAGATGAAGTCATGACGGGATGGGGATGCGCTTTGCCTGCGAACAAGCGCATATAGAACCGGACATTGTGTGTTTATCTAAAGGCCTTACCAACGGTTGTTTGCCTATGGCTGCGACGTTAGCGACTGAAGATATTTATCAGGCATTTTATAGCACGGACCGCTCCAAAACTTTCTTCCATTCGACTTCTTTCACAGGAAATCCGCTTGCCTGCGCTGCAGCTTGCGCCTCGATTGATCTATGGGAAGAAAATAACGTGGCAGAGCGTACAAAGACGCTGCATGACCATCAAGCCGCTTTGCTGCCACGGTTGGCGGCGCGGAAGGATATAGAAAATGTGAGGCATATCGGCACGATTATGGCGCTGGATGTGTGTAATGTTCGGCAAGGGTATTTGCCCGACGTTGCAACGAAGCTTTATCGCTATTTTCTGGCGCAGGGCGTGTTGTTACGCCCTATCGGGCAAACGATCTATTTGTTGCCGCCCTATTGCGTTTCACAAGAAGATTTGAACTTTATCGTTGGCATTATTTAACGGGCGCTCGATGTCCTCGGTTGTGGAGATCTTGAGCACGTTTGATTTTGTGAACATCGCCAGCTGACCTTATACAAGCTAAAAATCTTATAATTGAACAACTTTCTGAAGTGAAACCACTTTATAATCAAAGCTAGATGATCTCTTCGCGCATTACTCTCAGAGAAATACCCTGCTCTTTTTGAAGCACCTGAAAAATCCTTTTATGGCCATACAATTAATCTAATTCTCATGGATGCACAGTTTTTTAAAGTAAAATCGATGCATTTATTCAGTTTCAGCTAAAATTAGAGAACATTTGTATCTCACTTTTTGGAAAAGTCAGGGTAAAATAAAGTTTCTGTTTTTCGGCACCATACAATGCACAAAATAGGTTTACAAACCATATAAGATGTCCAGTATTAAAAGTTTTTAAAGACATTTGAGCCTATCCAGAGCAAGGTTTGCAGCCTTTTTGCCTGAAAGGAGCATCCCTCCAAAAATAGGCCCCATTCTTGGAGCGCGGGTTGCTGCATTAGCAGCCATTCCCGCAACAATCAAACCCGGGTAGATCTCCTGCGTTGCATCAACAGTAAGGCGCTCGCCAACCTCTGACCACATGGGTTTCTCCCCCAGCACCCCTAATTTCCCAATTTTTGCGTTTGGTATTTTTCGGAGAATCGTGTTGCAGACAGCTGCATCGTGCCCTGTTCCGTCTATTACGAGTTTTGTGCTGATCATGAGAGGGTCTACATGCAAGCGCTGTTCTGCAACAGGTCCCCAATTGATCACTATACCAGTAATCTGATCACTTTCCCGAATCACAACGTCTTCAAAATTCACAAGGTTAAAGACCTCAGCCCCTGCTGAAGTTGCACCTGCAATTAGCTTCCCAACTGATTCAACTGAGTTTGCCACGTAATACCCTGGCTGGTATTCCTTATACCTAATCCCAAAGTCGTCCAGGATGCAGCGAGCCTCTTCCTGCACAACTATGCGCGGGAACATCATGCCACCAGCCCACATGCCTCCCCCGAGAGATGCCTTCTTTTCATAAATAGCGACTTTTGCCCCCTTATCTGCCAGATACTTTGCAGCCACCAGATTTGCAGGCCCGCCTCCTACAAGTGCCACATCGATATCTATATAGTCAAGGAAGGTTTTAGAATACTCATCAAAAATTGCCCGTGTGATTATGACTTCATCGAGTTCCATCTCAATCTCTCATAAAGTTTCTAGTTTTTGAAATTCTGGGGAAAACACCCCCGTTTTCTTAGATACAAATCCGGGAATTGTAAAACTGACCACAGAAACCAAAATTTACATTGTGTTTAGAGATTTGATAATATTTAATACTTATGCAGTCGAACTGGGAAATCAATATATATTAAACTATTAACTATCTAATATGTGAATTAAAGCAAAAAGTCTATTGCACTTAATTTTGTACTTCAAGAGCTTAAGTCTTTGAATGATTATCGTTTTTAAACGAATTGAAAATTAGTAGGGAAGGGAAATAAGAATCTCAAAAAAGTCGAACCAAAATAGAAAAATTACTAAACAAAGAAAGGATTACTGAACGAAAAACGTTTGTTAAGAGAAAGACACAAGAATATTAGATCTCCAGAAACAAATTGATATCAAAGATGAGCAGCTTAGGATGAAAGATAAACAGATCGAGAAGCTGTCTGAAACTATGCATGCTCAAGCATTCACATTCAATCATTGATCCATCAGAAAGCAATCAAATAACCAGGAACTAAGAAGCCATGGTGGCTATTTTGATAATTCCAACTACGATTCTCTAACCATAGATAACTTATCTAGAACTTGTTTCCTAATTACATCTCTATCACGGATTATTATCTCAACATTCTCATTTTTATTCTGGGATACAACATTTGTTTTTCGATATTCACGTCTACCGAAGTCTTCCGAAAAACGTCTCTCCAAAATCCACATGCAAACTTGGCAATTACCATCTTCAGCAGCATCATTAAAACGCTCTAGACATGTTTTTGCAGCATCAGCATTGCGTTTTTGAATGTGTTTCTAAAACTGATACTACTTTCCTGATGTTGAATTTTTTCCTTTGTTCATCCAAGTATTGAATGTCTGATATGTCACACCAGCTGATTCGGCGGCAAGAGCATAGGGAAGTCCTAAAGCAATATTTTTACCGATTCGCCGTTGTATCTCATAGGTTAACTTAGTGGGCCTGGGCATGATTGCACAGATTTTTATTTATTACAGTTAATATAAATAAATCTTATATTTAATGTTTATTTAGTTTTTTCTGCATAGAAGTGGGGTTTATACATCTAAATTCAGGAACAGGCTATTCTATCGTTTTAAGACTTTTTTTGGAATGGGTAATGGTGTACCATATAACTTTAAATAAAAGTCTCCATAGTAAGCCCAAGAAAAAGTCGTTTTTAGGCCAATTGAATCCCCATAAATTTACTGAAAGATACTGATAAGTACCTTTGATATATTTTTCATACACTTTCATTACTTTGAAAATATAAAAATCAACTTATGTATATATTTACTTCCATCCCATAGCCTTCTGTTTTTCGGCGTTGTATAGAAGATTTGAATAGGTCTCAAAATGAATTAAAGAAATAGATTGCTACTCCTCTAGCTCTGTCTAATAGTTTTTTGTGGAAATGTTGTTCAGTGGTGGATGCAATAAGGACGAGATTGAACAAATTCTGAGAGACCGACGTGATGATCATATTCTAAAAGGTAGTTCTCATGCGGGACAACTTCGCTGTTGATGTGGACATCTTTTAGATATTATAATGTAGTTGAGTCTGAGCCTCTAAACTCAGGTTGAGAATTATAAGTTCGTAACTTTCGCTCTTTCAAAGACAACCCTTAGAGTTGTGATGGGTGAGATGGAACTGGATGAACTGTTTTCGGAGAAAAAAAGTATATATAAGCGAATTCAGGAACTTCTAGAATAATACATCTACCTATGTTGTATTCGGGTTAAAGAGTTATGATTCCGGATGTATCCTTATAAGGCACAATAAAAAGAGCAATTGTCAAACAGGCTGAAGCAGAAATAGATAAGCATTAAGATTTATTCCTTGAGGAAGACAATTATCAAGGAACATTTACTAGACTCGGCTTATTTTGATGAAATGTCCGGTTTTTATATGGAATAATCAAAGAAAGAAGAGAAAACGCTATTGTCTATGAGGATACCTAACAAGAATTGTCGAATTATCACAAAAGGTCAGTAATACAAATCGTGATGATTTACCTCTAAGTATTAAAACTAATGCTCAAAGAGCTCTATATCATAATCTGAATAAGAATAATCCTTAGCTGTTGAATTGGACAATACTATTAGACGAGTAAAACAAGCTGAATGGCGTGGTAATCCATCTCAGGAGAATGAAATAAAAGTAGAATTGTATAAAACCCTCAAAGATGTAAATGATGTTGAAGGGATTTTTCCTATAATCAAACAGAATAATGAGTTTTGATATGCAACAAATAATATTGGACGATATGTCTATCTTTGTTGTGCACAAAGACATAAAAAATGTGCACCTCAGTGTTTATCCATCAAATGGTAAGGTGAAAATTTCTGCACCGTTACGTATGGATCTAGATTCTATCAGAGTATTTGCTATTTCAAAAATGAGTTGGATAAAGAAACAACAGATCAAACTACAAAATCAGGAGAGTGAAACGCCGAGTCATTACATTACAATGGAAAGTCATTACTACCTGGGCAAGAGATACATGTTAAAAGTCATAGAACATAATACTCCTCCAAAAGTGGTAATTAAGCATGAAACAATCGAATTGTATATACGGCCAGATACAAATACCGTTAAAAAGAAAAAAATATTAGACGAATGGTATCGTAAAAGACTTAAAGGAATTATTCCAAAAGTAATTGCTCAATACGAAGAATCAATGAAGGTTAATGTGGTTGAATTTGCGATTAAAAAAATGAAAACAAAATGGGGAACTTGTAATCTAGAGGCAAAAAGAATCTGGCTGAACCTTGAGTTGGCAAAGAAGCCCATAGAATGTATTGAGTATGTAGTTGTGCATGAAATGACGCATCTGCTAGAAAGGCACCATAATGAAGAATTCATTGCATATTTGAGTAAATTTTTTCCTAAGTGGGAATTCTACAAGGAAATGCTAAATAAAAGTCCATTACGTCATGAAAAATGGACCCCTTGACCTAAAGTAGGTTTAAAAAATCAGTGAATATTTTATGAAAGTTGGAACGTTTGTTTGAACATACTAGTTCTATTCTAGTTGGGTATGCTAGAGTAACTTCGCTTTCAACCGCTATTAAAAAGGTTTAAACCATCGATAATAGCCTTCACTCCCCATCTCGATTTTCAAATTATGCTCATTGATATACTTTAATTCTGAATCAAAAAGCTTCATTGGAGAAGGATTAAGTGTTATAGCAACATCTGGCTTCAATCGTAAACTTTCGATATCTTTATCGACCTTATTATCTGGTGAGCCCGCAATTCATTGCGTCAACTTTCGGTATTTCTTATTGTGATAGCAACCAACATCAAGATCACTGATTCCATCAAGGCCCTCTATGCTTTTCATATTTTTCCAATAATTATCCTCGATACACACCTCAATGCAGAATTAAACTAGTAGACTATCGGGTAACTTTTGAACTTTCTCTTCTATATGAATACATATAAAGCCTTTAAATCTTGCAGATAAGCCCAGCTCCTTATTTTTCAATACAACAGTCTGTTGCGCCTTCCTGAATTCTGCTGCAATTTTGTAGCTCGATATCCTTTGATACCTTTATGCGACAAACAATGTCTGCATAAGTTACGAATCTATTCTTAAGTATTAAATAATTAAATATCATCTTCAAGAGTTATTTTCTCACACCCGAAATGCAATACTTGTTGCGACCATCTATTTATTATAGCGGAATGTAATAAGAAAATGAATAATTTGGAGGATAGCAATGAAAAACGGTAACATTGGACTTATAATGGTATCTCACAAAACATATACATCTTTTCGATCATCGACATTTCCAACATTCTGATCGAAAGGTGATCTATATGAGTAATCCAGAAAGCACACAAAATTCCTTTTTAGAGGAAACAAAGGCTAAATTCCCATTATTGGAGATTAACCCTGAATTAGCAAGGGTAATGCCTCAAGATGAAGTAATTGAGTTAGTTAATGACTGTGTTAGCCTATCAGGCTACACTAGGAACGACATAAAGAATGCATTATTTAGGGCTCTTTCACTACCGGCTTTAAATGAGTATGTCAATATAGATAAGAGATTTAGGGTAGCGATTGATATTGTAGTCAACGGACTCGAAAACCGCTTTCCTGATAAGCCAAAGATTAAGTATGAGTGGAAAGGCGAATCTTTTCATTTATCAGTACTCGAATCGATTGACAAATATGGGAATGGTCTATTTACTGAGTATTGGATGCCTGAGCCTGTAATTTCTGCATTAAATGGTGAATGGATACTCGACGAGCCAGAAGCGTCAGTTTCTGATGGATGGATTGATGCTCTAGAAGTTCATGATGCTCCAGAATTAGTGCGATCCTCTCCTTTTCCTGTAAAAAAAAAGACAACGAAGGCGTCAGAAGCTTCCAACAGTTTTATACTAGCTGAGATATTACAAGAATTGAAGGAAATCAAAGCAATTCTTAGGGATAAGAAATGAGTATGGCCTACTAGGTTCATCAATGCTTATAATCCGGTCTAATAATTAATAGTCCAATGATGAACGGAAGAATAAGTCCTTAACTCTTTCTTATCCGTCAAATAAATATATAAGGTTAGAATTTTCGTAGTTTATTGGCATCATCACAAAAAAGATTGGTACAGGCTCAATTATGCACTTTCTCGGATTCATGTACATTTTGCAGCAAATCGAAAATGAGGATTTTTAAGCCTTCAACAAATATTTTTAAAATAAACTCATTTTGATTTATAAATTTTTGTGTAATTAAGTATAGGTATATTAATGAATATATCAGATGCTATAGGGCTTAAAATAGAAATGGATCTTGTGAAAGTGGTTCTAAATGATTCGTTAGTGCTCTAGGTTCTAATGCCTAAGTAAATTCACAGATTCCCACTTATCTTCAGGCTCTTATTTATCATTTTCATAAAGTTTCCATATCGCTATGGGATTTCAGTGTATAAATCAAGTAAGTATCTATTACGTTTTTATACAATCTTAATGGTAATCATATAATTCTTTTCGTTGCCGCTGAACCAAAATATTCTCCCCCAAGAGTTATATAATTTATAAAAAGTACAACGACATGAAAAATCTTTGAAGGATATCTGATGTTGAAAAAAAGACATAATATAGAGAACTATGGAGTGAGGGAAGTTACATTGGAACTGTGAGTGATGGTACAACTTCTTATGTAATTAAAAACTATGTTAAATTAGGAAAATCAGACAGGAAAAGGAGTATATAAGCAAACGAAAGTATTTGATCTTGAATAATCTCTTTATATCCAGATCAATGGCGCATCCATTTGCTTGCAGTGGGGTACACAGCCGAAATTTGGATTTAGTTCTTGGAGATGGCTACAAACCACTCGCAACAACTGAACTAATAGCTTTAATATATTTTAACGGCAACAATATCAAGTAGATGACAAAAGGAATACTTATTGCAGGAACCCACAGCGGAGTTGGAAAAACTACAGCCTCAATGGGCATAATGGCTGCCCTCAAGCACAGAGGGTTAAAAGTCCAGCCTTACAAGGTAGGACCTGATTATATTGATCCTTCTCATCACACTGTAATCTGTGGGCGCCTTTCTAGAAATCTGGATACATATCTGATGGGTACAGATGGAGTTAGGCAGATTGTGGCCCGAACGGCTACAGATGCAGATATTGTGGTAGTAGAGGGTACAATGGGGCTTTTTGATGGAATAGATTCTACAGAAATTGCAAGCTCGGCACACATTGCAAAAACCCTTAACTTGCCTGTAATTCTGGTAATAAATGTCCATGGTATGTCCAGAAGCGTCGCAGCCTTGTTGAAAGGTTATTCAGAGTTTGATCCTGAGGTAAGGATTGTCGGCATTATCCTGAATCAATTCGGAAGTTTACGCCATGCGGAACTCTTAAAAAATGCACTTCTTGATAATATTCCTATTGTAGGGATGATTCCACGAAAGAAAGACATTGAGGTTCCCTCAAGGCACCTTGGGCTATATATGGCCCACGAAAAGGACTACAACACTAAAGAAATGGCAACATTTATTGAGGATAATGTTGATCTTGATACAGTAATTGAACTTGCAGAACCCTGTTCTTTTCCGGAAATTACGGATCTACATAGACCAGAGACTGAGGTCAAGGTAGGAATTGCTAGGGATCCAGCCTTTTGTTTTTACTATCAGGATATGTTCGATGCCTTCAGATATTCTGGAGCTGAGGTTGTATTTTTTAGCCCAATGGCAGGAGAAGTTCCAGATGTGGATGGAATTTACCTTGGAGGTGGCTATCCTGAACTTTATGCAGAAATACTTGAAAGGTCAGAGACTACTCATAAACTTAAAAGTCTTGCATCCGATGGCCTGCCAATCTATGCGGAATGCGGAGGCCTGCTATACCTATGTAAGACTTATGATATAGATGACAGGACTTATAAACTAGCTGATGTCGTGCCTGCAAATACACGAATGACAAACCGGCTTAGGGCTTTAGGCTATACTGAAGCCCTCCCTCTTAACAAAAACTTCTGTTCTCATAATATAAGAGGTCACGAATTTCACTACTCACTCACAGAATGTGACCGTGATGCAAGATTTGCATACAAGATGCTCCGCGGAAAAGGCATAACTGACGGTTTTGATGGACTCATAGAGCACAATACTCTCGCAGGGTATATGCATACTCATCCTGCCAGTTTCCCGGTAGAAAAATTCGTGCAAAAATGTAGGGAATTTAAAAGGCGATAAAATTTTATTATTCATCACTTGTTTGCTACATAAGTAAAGGTTGAATTTTTTAAATTTTTTTATCAAAGCATACTTCAACTTTTCATGTTTTATTCCAAGTGCAATTTTTTATGGGCTCATTATATATCAGGCATATATGACCAGCAACAGATGATTCAGTATTATAATCTGGTTTTAAGTTGGTTTTATTATTATAAGCGTTATATAATATACTCGTGGAACTTAAGTTCCCTTTAATGCTCAGCTCTTTGCTCTGTCTGTGATTGTATAGTGTATTGAATCAACCAAATTTTTGACTTTGTCCTTGAGTCATTGATAAAATCTTAAAAACAATAATACATCCTATTTTTTTGGAAATGTAGAACATGTCTCATATTTATGATTTCAAAAAGCTCATGAGAGTGATCCAAAATTAAGAAAAGTAAGAACATCGTCACAAAATATATTGTATTTCTACTCACCCTCATGTGCGTAAGTCCCACATTCGTGCTTAGATTCCCGTCCATATCCATGAATAGATGCGCTGATTAGAGGGTTTTTCGTAAATATCTAAGAATCTTGATAAACCTCAATCTTTGGCTGGTTGTTTATGAATCCTAAATGAACAATTTGTTGAAATCGGAAATTTATCAAAATTTTCCTCTGATTTTCACGAGTCATTTACTCAATCTATATATATCACAAAATTTAGGGGTTTATCGAAGCCCTGTATAATTTCTCTTGATTTGTGCCCTTTCAATAGTTTCCTATCTACGGTACATTCCAAATTATTATTCTAATTCAGTTATCTCAATATAGATTTTTGAGTTTTTTTATTGTCCTTATCTCCTTACAATGTAGCTTATAATGTTTCACCACCCGAGCCTATACTTTGCAGACAAAAGAACGAAATTCATAAACTTTCGGACTAAAATCATTCTGATTTTTCTATGACAAGAATAAAATATTGACTCACCTATTCTCCTTCAACAATATAAATTTAGGGATGATCTCGCCTCTCATTTAGTGATCAAAAAGATTTTTACAGGCACAGGAAAATTCCCATTTTATTTATGTTGGTATTTATTTATTTATTTATTTATTTATTTATTTTATTTAATTTTTTCAAAAGCTTAAATTTTTTTAAATCAACTATTATCATGTACAAAAGTCACGTATTTAGTATCAAGTCTGTATTTAGTTAGCCCAACTAGTATAAAGTAGGTCTTTATTTCATTACTTGGGAAAACTTATCTGAACCTGTTTCTAGAGAACAAATTTTTAGCTTTGGACAACAAACCTATCTGAGACCAAACATTGTCTCCTAGTAAAGATGCAAAAGAAGAATTTTCGACGACTAAAGAAGCTCTTTTTTCAGAAGGATTTAAATCTAATGTAGTCAAAGCCCACACCAGAACATCAACTCTATTCAATGATTCCTCAGAGGCTGAAACCAACAGATCTTTCTGTCATCAAAATTCATCCCCTATTTAGAAGATCATGGATTTACTTAAATATAAGGAGACTGTTATAGATGAAGTAAATGGCGTCCAACAAAAGTATTTGCATAGTCGGGCCTTCAAAACTTTTTTTAAGTGGCGTCAGTTATTATACTATCCGCCTGGCAAATGCCATGTCATCAGAAAAAAATGTATATGTAATTTGTTTTCGTCAACTTCTTCCTACCTTCCTTTTTCCTGGAAAGTCCCATGTTGGGAAAAATATTTCTAACATGAATTTTTCACCAGGTCTTTCAATTTTTGATGGTATGGACTATAATAACCCCTTCACTTGGATCCAAGCATACCTGTTTCTTAAAAATCAAAAGCCTGACGTCATAATATTGCAATGGTGGACCTCTTCGATTGCGCATATGCATCTTTTATTAAAATTTTTTGCAAATCTGTTACATAAACCAAAAATAATAATCGAGTTTCACGAAGTTGTGGATCCGTTTGAGGAGTCCATACTCCCGATTCGTTTATATTCTAAAATAACGGGTAAATTGCTTCGCAAAAACCTTGATGCATATATTACTCATTCCGAATCTGATAAACAACTTGTTGCCAAAAGATATTCCATTGCCCCTGAAAAAATTCATGTGATCCGACATGGTCTTTATGATCAGTACGGAAAATTGCTTGACATTGAGGAAGCAAGGAAAGAACTTTCGATACACGAAGAGTTTGTTATTCTATTCTTCGGTTTAATTAGAAAGTATAAAGGAATAACCTACCTGATCAGTGCTTTTGAACAGCTCCCTTCTACAATTCTCGAGAAAAGCAGGCTGTTGATTGTCGGGGAGATCTGGGAAAATCGCAGAGAGCTGCTTAACCAGATCAAGGTTTCTTCACATCATGATAAAATAACTCTGGTAGACGAGTACGTTCCTGATGAAAAAGTAAACCTGTATTTCAGCGCTTCGGATGTGGTAGTCCTACCCTATCTGAGGGCTTCACAGAGTGGAATTGCTCATATTGCTATGTCTTTTGGAAAACCTGTTGTAGTTTCCGAAGTTGGTGGTTTGAAGGAATCAATGGCTAATTATGAAGGCACTTTTTTTGTTTCTCCAGGTGAAATTGGTTCTCTTAGAGATGCTATCCTCAGTCAATTAGGTACTGAGGAGCATTATGAAGCTCCTGACCAAAAATGGGATAAAATTGTGAATAGTTACATCGAATTAATACAATCAGTTTGAGAATATTTCTCAACAAATTTTGTATGTCTTTCCCCATTAAGTTATTCATGCTTTTCATGATTATGTTTCCGGTGGAACTAATATCTGTATTTTTATTCACTGAGGCATATCTACTCAAAATAACTTCATTGAAGTACGGAGCAAAATAAACAGAAAAAAGACGCTATATGCATCTTGAAATTAAAATCAACCAAATAATAGAGTCTGACCAAAGATATAAGGCTTTTTATTTTTCCTGATGTTTTACAGTTTTGAAAAAACGATGAAATTTCATGCAAATTCGTTGAACTACTTTCTTCATTTTGATAAGGTAATTCACCCATACCTAAACTCATTCATTTTTTATACTTTTTTTGCGAAATTAATCGGCAGCTACTACTATAAGTTTTATATTCAGATTGAAAATTTCTATTTAAACCTTCATTATTCATCCTGGAAGCTCACTCTCATTAAAGTTGAAAATCCTGCCTATTAAACTGGGAAAGACGGAAAAAACTGTTTTCTTATTCTATTTCCTCTCTTTTTTGTGGCAAAACTTTACATTTAAATCGAATTTTGATAAATTCCTATGCTTTTGAGTATCGGAGAGTTTAATTCCCTTGACAATAATTTTTGTTCATGAAAACTCTTACTGATTTTATGGCTCTGTAGAAATCTTTAATTTAATATAAATTACTTCACTATCTTTTTATTTATGTTATAGACTATCAGTTTAAGTTTTACTTTTTTGAATTGATTATGGAACTTTCGGTACACTGCCAAATTGAGGTTATAGCATTAAATTTTATCCAAAAATATAGCGTTACAAATTTTAGTTACAAATTTTAGAAACAGTATAAGTTGTATGGTATTTTGATAAACCCTAAATTTTGTCCACTAATTTAAATATTTAACATAATTTTTTCGGGTTTATTATTCTTTGATTTTACAGATAGTTTTAGCTGTCCTCAAAATGCTTTTTTATTTTCGATATAACAAACTAATAAGAAAATATAACAAAGAATAACATTTTAAAGTAATTTAGTACGTACTCAAGAATATCACTAAATTACTGAAAAAAATGTTGTCTATATAATGTTTTCAAGTTCCAATGTTGAAAAGTTCATGCTATTGTTCTGAAATAAGTGCTTTTAAAATAATAATTACATCAGTTTCATATATGCTGATTTTAATTTTTTTATATGAATTATGGTATCAAAAAAATTTTCCAATCAATTAAATAAATTAATTTCACCAAATTTGCACTCAATTTACTGAAAAAGTTTACATTATTATTTAAAGCTGAAATTGTAAAAATTTTAATGAGTAAATTAATGCAAAAGAATTTGTTGTCAGTTATATTAATTTATATATGTTTATCTGAATTCTCTTAAGTTTATAATGTTGATTAATTGTCAGGAGAGTTAATGTATGATTATATCAGAGGATGTTAGAAAATTTTAAATTCATAGTCATCAATTCAAGCAGTTTTCAGGATTTTCTTCTAGATGTCGTGAAAAGATGGCTATGAGCTTTGTTATTTCAGAAGAGTTATCTGGTGCTGTTTTATTCCATATCAATTTTGCTGCTTATGTACTGGTATTGCGAGTTATTATATTCGCAAAATTTAAAATTGGAAACAAGCTAAATTATGCGAGACTACCCCAGGGGATCATACCCCAGCGTCCTCCTACTGCCCAAAGATTTTTAATTTGATAATCGTCCCATCCAAACATTATATTTACCTCCAAAGGTTCAACTTTTAATATTATTTTTATACGTAGGAATACATAAATTTCTAAAGTCCTGATTGCTTTTAGTTCTTAAATAAAACTTCTAATCAACCTCCAATAATTATTCCTTCACAGCAACTATTGGTTAGGAATCGTGTAGTTCTTTATTTTTGTTCATGTTGAAGCACATTTGATTGCTATAAAGTACAAATACAAATATATTGCCAAATAATATGAAATCAATAGAATATTTGATCCTTAATATTAATACGCTTATGTAAATAAGTAACTATTTTCTCAACAAAAATTTGGGTGCTTTATCCTGCTGCAATCAATGGAGTGAGACAACGCAACTTTGATTACCTGAAATCACTTTTGCGATATTCTTCTGATCCGTAGAGAAGGTTTCGGAACCGACGAAATTCGTAACTACTTCTCAGATAAGTGCAGATTTAATATAATGGTTCTCTTCATCTATCTAATAACTACAGACAAATCAATAATTCACAACTAAGGATTTTGATAGACCCCTAAATATCGTCATATTTTATGAATAGTATTTATGAATCGTGAAAACAAGAGGTTTCTCAAAATCCTCAATTATTTGATATTTCCAATCAATTTCATGAGGATTTCTTAAATGGACAAGTACGAGAAGGTATTCGAATTGGCTAAACGCCGGGGGTTTTTGTGGAACTCCTTTGAATTGTATGGCGGAAGCCGTGGATTTTATGATTATGGGCCTCTTGGGAGCACACTAAAGAGGCGGATTGAGCAGATATGGAGAGAGTTTTATATTATCCAGGAAGGGTTTATGGAGATTGAGTGCCCGACTATCGGTATCGAAGAAGTCTTTATCGCATCCGGGCACATTGGAAGTTTTTCTGATCCTCTGTGTGAGTGCATGAGCTGCAAAGAGGCATTTAGGGCTGATCATCTTGTAGAAAATGTAATTAATGTGGCAGGAACTTTGAATGCAGAAGAGCTTACCAAGATTATAAAAGAACATGAACTCAGATGTATCGAGTGTGGTGGAGAGTTAGGTGACGCCTATGAATTTAACTTAATGTTCAAGACCACAATCGGGCCTGGCACTGGAAAGCGGGGGTATCTCAGGCCGGAAACGGCCCAGGGTATGTTCGTTGATTTCCAAAGGCTTTCCAGGTTCTACCGAGGTAAGTTGCCTTTTGGAGCAGTGCAGATAGGTAAATCCTATCGAAACGAAATTGCACCCAGGCAAGGTATTATCCGGCTCAGGGAGTTCACGCAGGCAGAATGCGAGATTTTCGTTGATCCAAGGAACAAAAAACATCATAATTTCGAGCTTTTTGCAGACAAAGAACTTGTACTCTATTCGCAGGAGGCGCAGAAGAAGGGAGAATCATTCAGGATGACTGTCAGGGAAGCTGTGAAGGCTAAGGTCATTGCTCACGAAATACTTGGTTACAATATCGCACTCACACAAGAGTTCCTGAAAAAGGTAGGAATCAACCCTGCAAAACTCAGATTCAGGCAGCACCTTAAGGATGAAATGGCGCATTATGCAATCGATTGTTGGGATGCTGAGATTGAGACAGAACGCTTCGGTTGGGTTGAAATGGTGGGAATTGCCGACCGAACGGACTATGACCTCAAAGCCCATTCAAGAGTCAGTAATACCGATCTTTATGTTTACGTGGAATATAACGAGCCTAGGATGGTAAATCGCTTTGCTGTAAAGCCAAATATGTCTAAGCTAGGCCCTGTCTTTAGGGACAAAGCGAGAGCTGTCGCAGATGCCTTAAAACAGCTTTCAGAGGAGGAACTCTCCAATTTTGAGATCAAAGTTACTGTGGGTGGAGAAGAGTTGACCGTCAGTTCTGATATGGTGAGCTTTGCAGAAGAGAGCGTAAAAGTAAGCGGAGAAAGTTTTCTTCCGCATGTAATTGAACCTTCCTATGGTATTGACAGAATCTTCTATGGTGTCATGGAGCATGCTTTTGATGAAGAAAATATTGCCAAGAAGGTAGCAGAATTTGGAATTAAAGGCACAGAAGAAATTGGGAAAGAATATGAATATGTGAAAGATGATAAAGATGCCGAGTTAGAGGAGGAAGATAGACTTGTTATGCATTTCTCAAGTGCTGTTTCCCCGGTGCAGGTTGCAGTTCTCCCACTTTTGACTCGGAAAGAGCTTGCAACTCCTGCAAAGGAGATCGTTGCAAAACTCAAGGAAAATGCTCTTCTTGTCAACTATGATGATTCCGGAACAATCGGGCGCCGTTACAGAAGAAACGATGAGATCGGGACTCCTTATTCTATTACCGTGGATTATGATACCCTTGAAGACGGAACTGTTACAATAAGGGACAGAGACTCAATGCGGCAGATAAGGTATCCGATAAAAGGAATCGAAAATGTAATATTCGGACTTATTTATAGGGGTAATAGTTTCGAATCTGCAGGCAAGCCTTTTAACTTCTGATGTTCTGATACCAACGTTAAATTGCGAAATTCTTTATTATTTTCTGGTTCTTCAATTTATTATAGTTGCATAATTCGGGAAATAATAATGAATTTTTGATATCCCAGAAGACAACAAAAAGGATTTCGATAAAATTCTAAATTTCATCATATCTAACAAATTACATACAATTGATTCGTAAAAATTAGATTTTGATCAAAACACTTGACAAGTATCTAGATTGTAGCTGTTAAAAACTGAGTATAAAAGGGTATGAAGTTCACAAGATTCACTATTTCTTAGTTTACAGAATTAAAAGGCTAAAAGCATGCAGTAAAACTTTAATTTCATTATTCCTATAAACACTAAAGATCTGAAATAAATAATTATGAAGTAAATCAATCCTTAAATGAAATAATTTTGAAGCAAATTGATCCTGAAGCAAAATGAAAGACAATCTTTTTCCTGAGAAGCCATCATGCATGAAGCATCCGTTGATAAAATCAGATACCGTTGAGCAGCGGCTATATCAGTTAAACCTGGCAGAAAAAGCCCTTGAGGGATCAAGTCTAGTTGTGCTTCCCACTGGACTTGGAAAAACCATTATAGCTCTTTTTGTAATTGCTTCCAGGCTTCAGCGTTTTGGAGGGAAAGCCCTGATCCTTTCTCCTACCAAACCTCTTGTAGATCAGCATGCAGCTTTTTTTAAAAAGGTAATGACTCTTCCAGAAGAAGAAATTCTTGCTTTTACAGGCAGCATTGCTCCTATGGAGAGAGAAAAGCTATGGACACAGGGAAAATTGATAGTATCCACCCCGCAGGTAATTGAAAACGATCTTCTTACGAAACGCATAAGTCTTGAAGATGTAAGCCACATCACTTTCGATGAGGCCCATAGAGCAGTTGGAAATTATGCTTATTCCTTTATTGCAAAAAAGTACTTTGAAAGCGCTAAAGATCCTCATATACTTGGAATTACTGCAAGTCCAGGAAGCTCAGACGAGAAAATTTCTGAAGTTTGTCAAGCTTTACATGTCGAAAAAGTAGCTGTGAAAACTGAGAATGATAGGGATGTTCGCCCTTATGTTCAGGAAAAAGAAATAGAATGGATTCAGGTCCAGCTACCTGCTGAAATTGCCGAAATTAGAGGGTATCTGGAAAAGATACTCGATGATCGGCTTGGAGTTTTAAGGGACCTGGGCTTTTCGTCAGGGGTGGGGAAATATATCTCCAAAAAAGACCTCCTACTTCTCCATAAAAAACTCCAGGGTGAAATCCGTATCGGTGGAGATCAGAATGTTTATTTTGCCATCTCTGTGGTTGCTGAAATGATGAAGGTGGACCATGCTGTGGAAATTGTGGAAACGCAGGGTCTTGAGACCCTGAGGAAGTATTTGGAAAAGCTGGATGCAGAAGCTTCCTCTAGCAATGCGACTAAAGCTGCAAAAAGATTGATGGATGACTTCTACATGCGAAAAGCTCTTTATCGGGTAAAAGAGTGCGATGTCGAACATCCCAAAATAGAACATGTGAGGAGAATCTTATTCGAGCAACTGAAAAGAAGTCCTGATTCTCGGACAATTGTATTTACTAACTACAGGGACACTGCCGAAATAGTAGTAAATGCTCTTTCTGAGGTTCTTGGAATTGTGCCCATTCGTTTTGTGGGACAAGGTTCTCGCCATAAGGACAAAGGACTTACTCAGAAGCAACAGGTGGAAATCCTCGAGAAATTCAGGGCAGGAGAATACAATGTACTTGTAGCCACTTCCGTTGCTGAAGAAGGGCTTGACATTCCATCAACGGATTTGGTGCTATTTTACGAACCAATTCCTTCGGAAATCCGCAGCATTCAGCGTAAGGGCAGGACAGGCAGGCAACATAAGGGCAGAGTAATTGTGCTGATGACAAAAGGTACACGGGACGAAGCCTATTACTGGAGCAGCAAAAATAAGGAAAAAAAGATGCTTAATAGGATGCAAGAGCTTGAAGCCGTTCTTGGCATGAGGGGTTCTAAACAAAGTTCTAAACCTTTTGATTTTGGATCTGACGCATCTATTGCAGATTTAAAGGAAAAAGAAATTAAAGATGAATATGTGGCAGGAAGTAGGCCGAAAAATAGAGATTTAATAATAGATGCTCGGGATACGGCTGTAGGCTCAGAATGCAACGGGATGAATAAAGGAAAGAAAGATAAAGGGGGGAAAAAAGTAGGAGAGAAAGAGGAGGGGATCTATGAACACAAAAAAAAAAATAAGGAGACAGGAAAGGAAGGAGGGAAGGAGTTCGAGAAAGAAGAAAAGAAAAAGACAATCGATATAAACGAAAATGGGGGTATAAATGAAGGAAATAGGGATAATGATAGCCATAAAGAAGGAACTGGTATCAAACAAGAAAAAGGAAACAAAAATCAAAAAACCCTTGTAGATTTCGAAGCTCTTACTGGAAAGAAATCTGTAAATGAACTAAAAATATTCGGAAGAGAACCCGAAACCGAGTCCCTCAGGATATTTATAGACTACAGAGAAACGAAAAGTGGAGTTGCAAAAGTCCTTGATAGGTTAGGAATGGAACTTAATTTTTCAGCTCTTGAGATAGGAGATTATGTTGTAAGCGACCGCATTGCTGTAGAGAGAAAACGCACTGATGATTTTGTAACTTCTCTTATCGATGGGAAGCGTAACCTCTTTGCCCAGCTCTCGAATCTTGCAAGAGTATATCAAAAACCTGTTCTCATCATTGAAGGAGGAGACCTTTTCACTTTCAGGCAGCTCAACCCAAATTCTATTTACGGTTCTCTGGTCTCTATTGCAATTGATTTTGGAATATCAATTCTCTACTCAAGGGATGAAGAAGAGACAGCTGCAATGTTAAAAATGCTTGCTAAGCGTGAGCAAATCGAAAATAGGCGTGAAATCAATCCTCATGGAAAAAAGTTAGCCAGTACTCTTGCCGAGCAGCAGGAATATCTGATTTCTTCTATATCGAATATAGGACCACAAGCTTCAAGAAATATCCTGTTACATTTCGGCTCCGTAGAGGCCTTTATGAAGGCTAACACCGAAGAACTTAGAAAAGTAAAACTAATCGGACCAAAAACAGCAGCCAAGATTAGAGAGGTCCTTGAAAGTCCTTACAGAGGGTAAATGGACAAATACCAAGCTTTAATGGTAACTAATTTTCTTTTTCCCATTCTTTATTCTTTTCTTCTTCACTTTTCCTTCTTTATGCTTTTATATCTACCAAACTACTGTTTCTGGCTTTTTTTTCCTACATTCATCCGTCATGCTTTTTTTAGGCGCTCAATTATCCCAAGGCATTTTTCAATCAGCTCGAAATCCTCAGCAATACTCTGCGGAGCCATTTCGTCCTGAAGGGAGATTGCAATGCTGACTATTTTTTTAAAGAGAAGGCTCTTCAATACTTCCTTGTTTTCATCAACTACGGACAGCTTTGATGTCCAGGTAGGCTTTTCTGCCTTTTTTGGGGATGCACCTTGGAGTATAGTAGCTGTTTTTTTTGTTTCCCCTGTATCATAAGGTATTTTTGAAAAATCCTCTTTTACAAACTCTATAGCTTTTTCCTCTTCTTCAGTAGCTTCATCAGTTCTTAGTTCGAAACTTGGTTTTTGTCTGTGCGCCGAAACTCTTTTTTTGTTCTCAATTGAAAGCTTGTCTTTTTCAGTATACTTTTTGGCTTCAGAGAACTGGATTTCTGTGGCTGGTTTAGTAACCTCCTCTTCATCACGAACATCGCATATCGGGCAGATTACTTTGCCCTGATAACGAAATCTTGGGGCCCCGCATTCATTACAATGCTCTGCAAGCATTGTGCCCCCTAATTCCAGAAAACGTGCTATTCGCTTTACTTTTCGATCTTTTTCAGAATCCATGTACATGACCTTCTTCTATATCCAGCTTCTCGCTTATCTTATATTCTTTTTCCTGTTATTTTCTATATCTGAAACTGCCTCTACTCCATGAAACAGGAAAGAACATGGATTAAGAATCACAACTAGAAGGCGTAGGTACTGAAAACTTTTAAAATTACCGATACTATTTTATATAACTAGTCTGTGTTAAACTAATTTATTAGCTCTAATTTTACATCATAATTGACTCGAAGGTGATTCGAATGTCATCAAATGATTCAGCAGAAGTTATCCGACAATGTCTCCAGGTCCTCGAAAGCATAATCAGCGACTCTTCAGTTCCACGAAATATCAGGCGTTCCGTGAATGAAATCATGGATATACTGAATAACGAATCAGAACCTCTGTTCCTTAGAGCAGCATCAAGCATTTCCATCCTTGAAGATATAAGCAATGATCCTAACCTTCCTCTACATACAAGAACTCTTATATGGAATCTTTCAAGTCAGCTCGAGACAATTCCTGTAAATGAGTAAAATAGTGACAAAATTATTCAATGGTATTTAAAATTGAATCTTTCCGAGAGCTTATGCTGAAAAATAGATCAGCTGCCAGGAATAAATAAGCTATGTTAAGTTTTTTGAGAATACACTGTTAAAATAAAATACATTTGATCTTATTCTGAAAAATTAGCTGGAAGGGAGCAAACATTATTCTTTTGCTAGTATTTAGAGCCGATTTTGAGAATTGTAGCTAAGAGTTAGAGTTATTGGTACGGAAAATAATCTTTTTTCCTCTTTTTCTATCTTTTTTTCGCTAACTCGAATTTAAGTAGGGTTCCTGAAACAGAATTTTAAAGTAGCATATCAGATATGAGGAGTTAAATTGAGTAGAAGAGGTAATTAGAATGATAAAACACAAAAAAATCCGAAATCCAGTATAATATAGGCCAAAAAATTTCATTGACATACACAATTACACTATAAAGGGGAATTCTTAGATCAAAATTATAACTCCTTAAAAGTACCTGCACAAAATACAATGTACTATTTAGTTTTAGAGTCGAAAAACTAAATTTTATGAAAGATTGAAAAAGCATCAAAGGAGTATGAAAACAGTGCTTGAAGATATTTTGGTTCTGATAGGGGAAAATTTAGAGGCCAAAGGAGTACGATAGGAGGATGGATTAAAAATTTCCTGAGAAATTCTTAGGAAATACTGGGCATCAACATTTGCTTTGCGTGGGCAGGATTTTGAGATGGCAAATAACAGCATCAAAAAAGCGGGAAAATCTCAAGAGGAGGTTGCAGTTCTTTTCAAAGATATTCTGAGACGTATCGTGGCGAATTTTTAGAACATTGGCACAAAAATATTTATAAGTAGTCCTAACAAATAAAACTCCAATGCTGAATCTGGATCGGGCTTTAAGCATAAACTGTGTTTCAAACTAAGCAAATTAATGACTGAAGCCACAAATGCCAAAGTTATGCATTTGAGCTACGATCTGCTCATATGCAACTTGCTAATATAACATATTTAGTAGTTGTTAAACTGTTTAATATCTAAAGTGTTAAAAATATTTGAATTTTTTAAAACTTATAAACCCGAATCTCAAAATGATAAATTTAGAATTCAATAATTTGCTAAAGAGGGTATGCATGAGATTTGATCCAGAAAAAATAAAAAAAGATGCAAAAGAGAACTTCGATCTTACCTGGAACAAAGGTAAAAAACTTATCAGGACCCCTACCCTGAATGAACGTTATCCTAGAATCGCTTTTAAATTTGGAAAGGAACATCCTGTTTACGTCACCATCCAGAAACTGAGAGAAGCCTATCTCAGAATGGGTTTTGAAGAGATGATGAACCCTTTGATAGTAGATGATAGGGAGGTCCATAAACAGTTTGGAAGCGAAGCCCTAGCAGTTCTTGACCGCTGTTTCTACCTAGCAGGCCTTCCTCGTCCTAACGTTGGGATTTCCGACGAGCGTATTGCACAAGTAACTGCGATCCTCGGGAACATTGGTGACAATGGGATAGATAAAATCAGGCAAATTTTCCATGCATACAAAAAAGGAAAGGTTGATGGAGACGATCTTGTTCCCGAAATTTCTGCGGCTCTTAAAGTTTCAGACTCCATTGTTGCCAATATGATTGACAAAGTTTTCCCAGAATTTAAAGAGCTTGTGCCACAGGCAAGCACAAAGACACTCCGTAGCCATATGACAAGTGGGTGGTTCATTTCCCTTGGTGCACTTCTTGAAAGAAAAGAACCTCCATTCAATTTATTTTCTATAGACCGTTGTTTCAGGAGGGAGCAACAGGAAGATGCTTCAAGGCTAATGACCTATTATTCAGCTTCCTGCGTAATCATGGATGAAGATGTGATCCTAGATCATGGAAAGGCCGTTGCAGAAGGGCTTCTTACCCATTTTGGCTTTGAAAAATTCCTTTTCAGGCCTGATGAGAAGCGTAGCAAATACTATGTTCCTGACACCCAGACCGAAGTATTTGCCTTCCATCCGAAACTTGTAGGCTCTAACTCAAAGTATTCTGATGGCTGGATCGAAGTTGCAACTTTCGGGATTTATTCCCCAACAGCTCTTGCAGAATACGATATCTCATATCCTGTCATGAACCTTGGTCTCGGAGTGGAAAGACTGGCAATGATCCTCTACGATTCCCCAGATGTTCGTGCTCTGACTTATCCGCAGATCCCTCAGTACAGTGAGTGGGATATGTCGGATAATGAGCTTGCAAAACAAATCTTTGTAGACAAAGTGCCTGAAACTCCTGAAGGGCATGCGATTGCATCTGCAATCGTTTCACAGTGTGAATTACATGCTGAAGAGCTAAGCCCCTGTGAGTTCCCAGTTTGGGAAGGAGAAGTATGCGGCCGAAAAGTAAAAATTTCCATAATAGAGCCTGAAATAAACACGAAACTCTGCGGTCCTGCAGTTTTCAACGAAGTTATAGCTTATCAGGGAGATATCCTAGGAATCCCTAACATCAAGAAATGGCACAAAGCCTTTGAAAATCATTCTGCAAAAGCAGGCATTAGTTTCATTGAAGCTTTTGCCTCCCAGGCTGCCAGGGAAATTGAAGAAGCTGCAATTTTCGGAGCAAATGAACATATTGTGAGGGTAAGAATTGTCAAAGTTCCCTCGGAAGTCAACCTGAAAATAGGTCCTATTGCTCAACGCTATATCACTGGCAAAAAGAAAAAAATGGATATCAGAGGCCCTGTTTTCACATCTGTGAAAGCGGAATTTGTGTAAATAAACATAACTAAAAGCAATAAAAAGGGATAAAATGGATTGAATAGTAGCAAATCCCTTTTAGATCTTGTTCTTGAATTATTTACTTATACTTCGTGAATGCGTAGGTTCTCGAATACCCAGTCCTTCAATGTTGGGGATGACGTGGACCCTAGGTTCTCTTTTTTTCGTTCCACTCTCTAAATAATTGCTTCTTTGTAGAATGAGTTTGTTTTTGGTATCATTTTCAGGTAGTGCCACCAATCTCTGACAGGGCTGTGATATGCATTGTAATTGAACAGCTTTAGCAATTGCTTATAGTCAGATCCCCTATCATTTTGTGTTAATGCTCAGGTATTAATATAATACAGAGGATTCCGATAAACCTATATAAATTCGAATATTGGGGAGTTTAAGTCTCTTAAAATTGATTTTCACTCGTGATAATTCTTACTGATTTCGATCTTAAAGAGAAATATGAAAGTCTTCAGTTAGTTGGAGACAAATTTGCTGAAATTGATTTCTTAATTGATTGGAAAATTTTTCATATAATTTTTGAGTCCATATTTTTTAACAAAACAGTTTCCTAAGGTAGACATGAAGCTGATGTAATCATTATGATTAAAATTCTTTTTTACAGCAATTGCATGATCTTTCAGACTTTGAACTTGGAAAACAATGTTTTATAGTTTTCCTTTCAGGAGATTTCTTGGTTTCCTGAGTATATACCAAACAGTACTATAGTATGATCATTCAGAAAAATAATTATTGATAACTGCGCAGAAGAATAAATATGGGGACAGTTGCAAAGTCAATCTGGTTGCTTGGTTTGAAAATAAAAAAGGGGATGATTCAGATTGCTACTTTTATCCATTCAGATCCTGGACATGCAAAAGCGGATAAACCTCGAGAAAATGAAGCAAAGACAAGGAGAATCGTAGATCAAAATATACATAAACTGTAGTAAGTTACACTTAGTATATAAACTTCATAATATAATAGACAAGGATTATGAGTATATCAAAAGATTCAAAACAACTCTTGCATCGCTTTCTGATTCTCATGTAAATTTCTCAGAAAAAAATGAAATGGTTTACAGATACAGAGGATACTTTGGAGCAAAAGCAAAATTTTATGATGCAACAATGAGAAGAGCATTAAAAGAACATTCTCTGAGAATGAGTGATATATTCAGGAAAAAAGAATCAGCTCAAAAAGAGCTCAAGTAGAAAGAGTTTGTGCAGTAACCAAAAAGATATTCAAAGCAGGAAAAGTTCTTTTACTACTGTTCAAAGAGTGAATCTGAAGATGTCGTATAAAGCTTTTTGTTATAATCTATCAGTTGATAACATTGAGAATAAAAGGAGTATTGTAAGGGTGTTGGAAGCTATCTTTAAAATCAAAGATACTGAACCAGAAAAGAAAAAATCGGGTCAAATACAAAAATTAGTGAGAAAGATTTGGACAGGATTCCAGGAACAAAAATTATGGGTAAATTGGAATGCCATAGAAAGTTTCCAAATTTATTCAAGAGTATTTTGATAAAACCTTTGATTATTTGCGAGTCATTTATATCTCATTTATAAGTAGATGATTAAATTTAGAGGTTTATCGAAATACTCTGTAATCTAAAAGGAATCTGGGAAAAAAACTACACTTTGACCCTACAAATGCATAAATTCTAGATAATTATAGTCAACGCACAAATTAAGTATATTTTTGAGTGGCTTCTCCGATATCGGATCATATTTTAAGTATTTCGAACCCACTTCATATCCTATAGTGAGGTTTACAGTAGTTCACTTTTTCATTTAAACTGTAGTCAACGAATGAATTAATTGAAGTTTTGAACATCATCCTTAAAATAGAACCATATTTTTAAGAGTATGAAAATTTTATGTAATGGCTATGAGCTATATAGAAGTTATGGATACTCTTATTGCCTGCGATGTTGCACCAGATTATAGGAGGCACTTATAAGAAGTCGACCAGGTAATTGACGAATTGTGACAAAGTGAAACCTTTATTATATATATTTACTGCTACCAATTCCCGAGAAACTATGGAAAGATGACTGTGGTCTACTATGAAATTGGACCCTCTCTTTCTGGCTGACCTATAGAATCTGCGAAGATTATTTAAATCGAGAGGAGTATTGCAATTCAGAATTTAGAGGGGATTTGTCGAACAGTACGTCTTATGCAAAGAGCTGGGTCAATACATATTCTCCTTCTCCTAAAATATATGATACCTTCAAATATCCTTAATATTCCTATGATTTTTAGAGAAGTTGTGGTTAACAACGGAAAATCGAGAAATTTGCAAATAAAATTCTAAAGTTTTGATAAAAAGCGCGTAATTCTAAATACGAATAATTTGATTTCAACGGCGGTAATCTATGCAGCTTCCTACGGCAAGAAGTAAGTAGGAATTGAATTTGAGTACCGTGAGAGGAGAGTTACCTAAAATTTAATACTTTTTCCGAGGGAAAAGTAGACCTAAAGTTTCTTCTCCACTCGGTTGCCTCTTAATTCTACAGAATTGACGGAGTGCATTTACTTTCAGCAGGGATACATATCCCCTCAAAATCTTTTGAGGCATTTCTCAGGGCTTTTGATACATAGCTTGGGAAGCAAATGAGGTAATTAAACAATGGAAACTAGCAATACTGAAGCTGAAAGAAACATGAATTTTGAGACAATTTTTGTAGGACGCTCAAATGTGGGGAAGTCCTCTCTGATCAGGGAACTTTTTGGGGTAAAAGTGAAGGTAGGGAAACGTCCAGGCGTTACCCTTCGGCCAACGCACTCTCAGATATCAGATCTGCTTATTACCGATATGCCTGGCTTCGGCTTCATGAGTGGAGTAAAGGATAGAAAGCAGGATATAGTGAAGGATAAAATCGTACACTATATAGAGGATAATGCCAAAAGAATAAAAGTTGGGATTCTGGTAATAGACGGCCCTTCGTTTCCCGAAATAGTCTACCGTTGGGACTCCAGGGAACAGATTCCTATAGATGTTGAGATGTTTTATTTCCTCAGAGAAGTTGGGATAGATACTCTTATTGCTGCAAATAAGATGGACAAGGTCAAAGAAAATGAGTGTGATCCCCTTCTTGACGAGATTGCAGCTCTCCTTGGACTTGCTCCCCCCTGGGAGAAATGGAAGCACTTGATTGCTCCAGTAAGCGCCAAAAAAGGATATATAAAGACCTTAAAGGTCCTTCTTCGAGACAGGTTGCACGAAATGAAAAGGGATGATCTTTTCAAGTATGTTTGATTTTAAGATAATTATTTTTGGTAAAAGCTTTGTCTTTAGCACTTTTATCTATTAGAAAAATTAATGTTTCCAAAGTTTGGAATGACAAGCTCTTTTCTGATAAAAACAGAAAATTATATGGGAGCAAAGATTTTGAAAGCTGGATTATGGATTTCATTCACCTTGGGATTAATTTTCGTCTTTTCGCCAAAAATCAGGTTATAGCTTTCAAAAATTTTGTCTAATCTATATCGGACCTGTCAGTTTCCAACCCATAAGCCACAAGATCATTTTTTCATTCCGTTTGAATAGTATCTCTGAGAGTGTCACGAATTTACGGTGTATTTAAAGTGAAATTTTTGCATAGTGTATGAAATCGAATCCTTCAATATGTGATTTTTTTCTCATAACTTATTGAGAGTTATAATTTTTCAGAAAAATCAGCACACGGTCAAAAATCCCCTTTCAACATGAAATTCAAACTGTCAAAATGAGGCTGTAAGCAATTCTATTTCAGATGGTTTTAACTTGTGAAGATTCAAATATGCAAATCCAGTAGACAAAAATGAAAATGAAAATTATTAAAATGGTCTGCATTTGAATGAAAATGGGTCATAATATATTAAAGATAAATTTAATTTGACAACCCTGTGTACTTAGAATGAAGTTAAATATATAGGCCGTGTTTCTACAGTGATTGTAAAAAATAATAACTATTCAGTCTAGACAAAAAATATCAATAGCCACGTTTACTCGAATTCAATTGGAAAATTATAATATGCTTATTTTATTTATTGTTGGCTGTTGCTACTGCTTTTTATTTTTTTTATCAGTTATTAATTCGAAATATAATATTGCATCAAAATATATATAAATAAATAAATTTTTAGTAGATTAAATAGTTATTATACATATTCAAATTCCTATTCGATCAAAGCTAACTTCGAAGCTATTTTTCAAGGTTCTACCATTAATGGCTATTTAATTTTATCAGTACACTCAATCTAAAATACAAACACTAACATTTTGTGATTTGTGTTCAATTCCCGGTAAAAATTTCGAATAAATTGTTTAGGCATATATATTATTGCATCTATTGAGAAAAGACAGTTATCTTATTCATCACAGTTTAATGAGGTAAAAGAAGTATATGTGCTTTTGAAGTCATCGATTAGATTTAGTGGAAGAGTGCAGATTTTAGTTCAATGCCTTCTGCAAGTTTCTAATTTTAAGGCTTAGTCCTTTGATAAAACAAAAAACGTTTTCAATATATGCATTTATAAGCCTTGGTAATCTCGCAAGCATATTTTATCAATGTCTTCCAATTTCTTCAGAATATAACGGATTCTCTGTTCAACAAGTTTCCCTTTTAAACTCCAATAAAATGGTCTATTGTTCCCTATTGAGGGAAATTTAGCACAAGAAATATCCAATGGATGAAAGTAAAATACCGTATGCCCTCTTCTCAAACTCTGGAGAAGTCCATTTAATACAAGTGGAGCCCCAAAAAAGCGAAGTATTGGTCCCCCAGATGCCGGAATTTTTAATAAATTATGATAATAGGCCCAGGGAAACTCAACCAAGTTTCTATTACCTCCTACTTCAAGCCCATTTTCTATAGGAAAATATGGAGTTGATGAAACTGTGCTAAGAGAAGAATCTGTTTTATTATAGAGAGAATTTACAGATACAGAGGAGTCATATTTGAATCCAATCCTTTCCAAGGAATCTAACATCCAACCACCTACAAGAGAATTTGGTGCTCGATACCCTACTATCTTATCCCCACCAACTTTTTCCAAAATTCTTTTTGCAAGCAATGTCCTTTGCTCGAATTCCTCGTTACTTATTAACTGTTTTTTTGTTTCAGGATCGATTTTACAGGTGTGGTGCAGCCCATGGCATGCGAGCTCATGTCCCCTTTCCACTACTGACTCGATTAGTCCAGGATAGTTCTCTACAATGTCCGCAACTGCAAAGAATGTAGCAGTCACTTTAAATTCATCGAGAAGATCCAGTACCTTTTTTGTTGGCTCAGTCAGGAAGTCATACTTATCATCCCATTTTTCAAAAAATTCATCTACACTTCTATAAACAGCAAAAGGAGAACCACAAACTGATGGAATATGATACCAGTCCTCAAGATCTACTGTGATCGAAAAGCTATTGTTCATGAGATCTTCCAGTACTATCAAGTGAACTCATTGATGCGTATCATATTAATAAATAGTATGAATTATATTGAGAATGAAAATTCAATAAATTCTCAACTGGGTAAAAAAATCCACTTGTTAATTAAGTATCGTATGAGTATAAATATTTTTTTGAGTATTTTAGAAGATTTCGATAAGTATAAAACTCATTTATATAATTTTGACAGTATATAACCTGACTCTTGAATAAAGAGGTTTATCGGAATCCTCTTTAATTCAAAATTAAAATGCTTGAAGCTACCACCAACTGAAAGGATGGAGTATATTCGGGCCATCTACTCAGTTTGCCAAAACTCAGAAATTGTATATTCTCGTTTTGACAATCTTCCTTTAATCTAGCTAAAAGTTAAACTCTGATTTCAGGTTCCTCTGAAATTCCTTACACTAATGTTTTATTGTGCCAGCTGTCACATTTCCAACTAGATCATCGAAATATATTGAACAGTTTTAATAAAACACTTTTTTCCAATATGTTATTTACATTTATAATACTTTCTAAAAACTGGGGGTCTTTTATTATTAATTGTTGAAGTTTTCCTGATTAAGTTTTCAATGTAATGAATGCTGCATTTTTATGCATTGGGGCATGTCTGCTTTTGTCTCACAGAGAATAAAAAGATGCCAAGAAAAATCGATAATCGTTAACATTTCAAGGATAATTCATCAGTTTTGCGACAACTAGACCCTGTTCGAGTCCGAGATCCTCAGCAACGCATTCGCATTTTGTAAGAAGCATATAAGCAGTAGGCCCAAAATTATGTTCTGAAAGGGTTTCATAGTTAGCCATTCCCTTGCTGATGATAAGGCTCGCATCTTTCATGGCTTTGAGAAGTTCAGCTGGAGCTTCTTCGATCAGAACACCTATTGCATTAGAACCTGTAGTCAGGACACTGTCGACTTTTTTATCCACTTCAAATTCTTTTACCTCTTCTAATGTTACGTCTGTGAGAATTGGTCCTCCCCTAACTACAAGTTTAATTTTCCCTCCGAGTTTTTTTATAACATCAAAAACGAGCATATCAAAGAGAATCTCTCCACAGTTGTCGGCAATGTAAACAACATCCTGCAGGAGGTCGAACATTTTAGGAGTATCATCCACGTCAAGTCCGTGTTCAAAAAATTTCAGAAAAACAGTCTCAAATCCAGCTTCACTGGCATTAAAGCCCATTATACCGAAATCAAAATAATTTGCAATCACGGATGAAAGCACTGCCCGCCTGAAAATTTCCCTATCATCAGGAGAATTTTCATAAATTTTTTGTTTTGCTTCTGTCACGACTTTCAGTGCAGACCGATTGATAAGTTTCTTTGTTCCCGCATAAGGGTCTTTGTCTCCCAAAACTTCATAGCATTTCCTATGGATTTTAGTTGCTATGGATGCAGATACTGCTTCAGGATCATAGTATTTATTCATAACTCCAAGACATTCATGGATTGTCTTGTTTATGAGATCCTCGTCGTCCGTTGAAAGCTTAGACTGGAAGTGTACTCTTGAAAGTAGGCAATAGATACAGCGTGGGTTCATTTTCATGGAGATATTTCCTGTTTTTGATCTGGGATAGATTTTTCAAGAATGCTACTGATATTCTGTAGCCAATGTTATAGAATTTGCTCCTCTGATGTAATGAAAGTCAGAGATGCAACCTATAAACAACCAGGCCTTTGTAGATAACATAATTATAAATGAAACACTGAACTGAGATCAGATAATGTGTTACCAGTAACTATTTTGATGGTAAAATGGTTACGGCTAGAAGTTCTCTTACAAATGAGAAGTTTCTAGACTTATAAAATCTATTAGGATCTCCAAAAATTACAATTAATTCCACTAGTAATTGGCTGCAATAATCAAAAACCCTGCAAATTATATATTTCTCTGAGTTCCTTAAATTCATAATGCAGATGAAGCCAATTACAGTCAACTCAGCAATTAATTAAACCAGTTATTTGTTCATTAAATATTTTCATCAAATCCTTAGCCAATTATTTTGATTTAGCTACTCTGTATATTTACTTCTGACCAACTCTCCGAATCACTTAACTAATTTAATGAGTTATGTTGAAATTTATGTAATTATAACTTAATAACTACAGTTTAGTGAATTTAGATTAGGTGAATCGTGTGAAAGTAATACCAATATTATATCCAATTGCTCCGCTTTTATGACCATAACATATTGCTGATGTGTTTTTGAGTTATCCAATACACTCTGATATAGGGATTATTCCAGTTGAATACCACACAGCTTTCTGCAGGATGTGAACTTCCCAGATAACTTTTATTAACTAACTGATATATATTTTAGGTTCTGTAGAAATCCTTAATTTAATGCAAATTATTTCTACCATCTTTTTATTTACGTCATAGACTATCAATTTAAGTTTTGTTTATTTGACTTGATTATGGAACTTTCTTTCCCGAAGTACTTCTCCAAACTTCCTTTTGGCACAGAGATGATTGTCCCCGCTATATTCCTTTGATTGTATTTAATTTAATCAAAGATTGAGTGCAGCTGTTTTCTGTATTTTCCCCAAATTTTCGTTCTCTTTAGAGGTATAATTGAGTCTGCTCTTATTTTTTCTCTAAATAAGGAATGAATTTTTTCTGAATCATAGCCTTTATCCATCACATGACATTGAAATTTTCTTATCCTATATGATTGTCTCAACAGAGTATTTGCATGTTTGATTTCTGATATGTTTTTTGACTAATTTTCTATCCTAATACTACCTTTTTAGCTATTTCTGCTGCTATTGAAGTTTTCAAGAAGATCCTTCGTGGCATTTGAATATAGTATGTAAGCGAACTTACGACAACTTACGATGTCTTATAAAAATTGGCTTCTCATAAATTTCAACAAAGGACAAAATAATAAGTGCTGCGGAGACTCCAAAAAGTAGGATAATCTAGATTACCTCAAAGAATGTCGTTATTGCCATAGAAATTAGGTGACCAACCATTTTAAATTAGACCTGGAAATAGCATCTATCAACATGAAGTTAGCAACAATAATATATTATTTGTATAGCTAGTGAGATCACCAAACCGATGCTTTAAAGCTTATTTTCTCCTACTCTTTCTGCTAACAGAATGAGCATTTCCTGTTTTTAATTGGGGAGAATAAGATCCAAATTCAAGTACATTTTACAGAACTATCCACATACTGCCACGTTGCCAAAATTGAGCATAGTACCGTTTACCAAAAATATACTAATTCTGGGTAAATAAATAAATTTTTGTGAGTTATCGTGAAAAAACTGTAAAAGAATAAAAATAGTCTTTTGAAACTACAGCAAATCGTAACTACTGTTGACTATAATTCAGTGCATCAATATTTTGTTGAGAGCTGCTTTAATGTCACCTTTGTATATACCACCATGATAACAGATAATTTCTTTGATATCATAATCAATAAGTTTTCTTACAGATTGTTTTGCTTGCTCAAAATCTAGAGTGTACATTGGTAGCGAGATCACAAGTTCACCATCTTGAACAAACAAAGCATCGCCAGCAATCAAGGTTTTAAACTCATACAAATATAAGCAGATATGACCTTCAGTATGCCCTGGAGTTGAAACAATTTCAACGCCACCACACCATGAAAAGATATCATTATCATGAAGAATCCCATCAATATTAACAGGTTCGTAGCTACGATATGATTGTCGTAGAGCCGTTATCATTTCCTTTTGGCTTTCAGGTAGACTATCATATGTTTCGCGTAGTTTCTGTAATTTTACAAATTCTTTTTCACCATTAATGTATGGTCTTTCTTTATTGTCAGCAAGAATCTGTACGTCAGGATATTTACGCTTCAATTCTGCTAAAGAACCGATGTGGTCTAAATCTTGGTGTGTAATGACCACTTTTGTCAGATTGTCTATATTCACGTCTTGGGTCAGAGCATTTTCTGTGATTTTAGATGCTGAATTAGGAGTACCGCAGTCCACCAAAATCATTTCTGTATCACTTTTTAAAATGACCGGATGGTATGCCTTTACATTATCATTGTAGATCTGCTCAATCGTCAAAACTGTCAACTTATTCATTTTTACAACACCTATTTTCTCGCTCGAGTTAGATATTCTTCAACACCTTTATAGTTTGTTGGCAGTGTACCGAATTTTCTGTAAAATCTGATCGATTCTGTATTCTTTTAATTCATTGCAAAAAGTAGGATTCAGAGCCAATAGTTTTACTGATAAATATTATGTTTCTATTGTTCTCACTGATACACAGTTTTAAAGTAAAAAATATTTATATTCTTAATTTCAACTTTCCATTACAATTTTTTGCACTATTAACCTAACTCACAAGCTTAAGAATATAGAGAAACGCAGGCTCATTTTATTTTAAACAAACTACTTTTTTTCCAGTCAACATGTTTTTCTGTTTACAATTTTAATACTAAGCGTTGCATCATTTTTCACGATTATAACGTAGGAGGCCCACTGCTTTAGATGTGGATACCCTGGCTTATAATCGTTATATGCAATCTAACCAACTCCTTGCATATCGATTTTTTTATGGAACTTTCATAACTTCAATACATTTGCTATTATTCTGTTTTACAATTTCCATCTCGTCAATTTCAGCTTGAGCACAATTGAATTACAAGTCAGCATGGAAATCGTTAAATCTAGATATTATTCCCCCCACATAGATAATCATCTAGATCATGCCATCTGAATAATTCTAAGTAAGGCTCATTAATCCTAAAAAAGTTGACCAATTTTTGATGACCCTAACTATATTGGTACTTCATAATATAGAAAGGATAAATCTTACAGCGTTTTGCAAGATTCATATATATATAATAAATTTCAGTAAGATCATTAGATTCTCGGAAGGCTTTTGATTTCTTCCAAGCGTAATATTACTTTATAATACATCAAAATTCTTTGAAAGTAAAAATTGAATTTGGAAACCAAAAATTATTCCAAAAAACTTCATCAATGGCGGGAAAAAAATAATTGGTCGCATATGGAGTTTAAAGGAATTATTACCATTTAGTGTTCATGTTCAATAAATTGGTGACACGACCTTTCATTTCTGAATAATTAAATCAAGAACGTTTTCAAACACTTTTTTATCTTTATTGCTTATCGGACTGAAGCATCTGAAGTACAAAATAAATGCATTAAACCTTCAACTGTTTAAATATCAAGTTTGATAACACAGTTTATTGCACTCTGTTTCACACATAAAGTGCGTGAGTTCTATTTTAGCATCATTGAAGCAAAATTTTATATACAAGCGAATATGAATATGACCAATTAATTGACTTATCAGAAGCTCTATTGGAGACTAGTTAACCAAGTAGATTAAGTAGGATGTGTACTTCCTGGATTGGGTTTTAAGTACTGTTTTTACTCCTTTTTGTCTAAGAGCGCTCTTAAGCAATTAAATAGAAGTTAAAGGAATGAACCTATGTTTAAAGAAGAAAGTATTTCTGTGCCCGTTGAAGAGGGCGAAACTTATGATGTAACTATTCAGGATATTGCTCGCCAGGGAGATGGCATCGCCCGTATCGAAGGCTTCGTAGTTTTTGTCCCGAATACTAGTGTAGGCGATGAAGTTCAGATTAAGGTTGGAAGGGTACTTCCAAAATTTGCATTTGCAACTGTTGTCGAATAAGTACAGCTTCCGAAAATCAAGTATTATATTAAAATTTAACTTAAGTAAACTAAGGAATGGTTTTTCATGTTCAGAGAAGAGAGTCGCTCAGTCCCTATCGAAGAGGGCGAAGTTTATGATGTAACAATTCAGGATATTGCTCGCCAAGGAGATGGCATTGCCCGTATAGAGGGTTTTGTTATCTTTGTTCCGGGCACCAAAGTTGGTGATGAGGTTCGAATTAAAGTAGAAAGGGTACTTCCAAAATTTGCATTTGCAAGTGTTGTTGAGTAAATGCAGGTTCGAATTGAATGATTGCTTCAAATTTCAACTTGATTTATTAAGGAATGGTTTTGATGCTCATAGACGAAAGTAGCTCCGTTCCTGTTAAAGAAGGCGAAGTTTACGATGTGACAATTCAAGATATAGCTCGCCAAGGTGATGGTATTGCTCGTATAGAGAGCGTTGTAATTTTTGTCCCAGGAACCAAGGTTGGCGATGAGGTAAGGATTAAAATAGAACGGATACTACCAAAATATGGTTTTGCTAGCCTCGTTAAATAAGTGATACTTCAAATGAAAACAAGCAAGACTGAAAAATCTTATATCAATAAATTTTTTTCAATCTTTTTTGATTAATTTTGAACCTTTAATGACTTTTAGGAGATCCCATTATTACAATGCGTTTTCTTTGATTCTTTCTTTCATTTTTTTGGGACTTGTCATCAAATTTTATTCTGATCTATATTAATCTCTTATTTGTGATCTCTAATTTTACATTTCGATTTTGATATCAAAGATATTTTCATATTTGAGAAGGACGTAGAAGTAATAATTTGTATCAATAAATTTTCGTCCGTTTTTGGAGATTTTATTTGACAGATAATTATCTGTCTTTTGATAGTTATTTTTTTCAAATTTTGATTGAATTTGAAATACTGAATTTGACAGATTATTACATATTATGGGGACAATATTTTATACTGGCCAATTAATTTGATAGCAGAAATGGAGCAAAAACTTCCATACTTATATAACTTTTTTAGCATTTTGAGTTAGAAATTTACTAAGTAGAGATAATTTTGATAACTTTTTTAAAGGCTCTCAAATGATTTTTGAAAAGCTGATGCCATCTTAATACTTAAACTAATTGTTAAAAGATTTAAATTTTCCAATTCTCAAATGCATAGAAGTTTATCAAAATATTCTGGAATACATATCCCTATTGAACAAAAACAATTTCTGAGAAAAAATATATTAAAACAAGTTAATACGACTAAAAAGAAAAAGTAGGCAAAAAAGCCTACTCTATTTTAAAATATTTGACCATTTAGTTTATTTTGCTGGGATGATGAGAGATCTCTCACCGGCACACACAAATTCTCTCATGGCACCGCGACCGAATTCTCTCCTGGGTTCTGCGAAATTGAAGGGCAGGAGATCATCAGCGAAACATACCTTGATGAGGGGGTTAACGGTGAATGCATCGCCACGGCCTGAATGAGCTGCCTGAGCAATACCTGCGTACCCGCCCTGATGTCCGACGTTCATCGCGTAGTTAGGGTAGTTAGGACCACGTAGTTCGTCTGGGAGACCTTCATCACCCTGGTAGGACAGAACGTTTGTGGCACCACACTGGTCTTGCAGGTCGTATCCAAAGAAGCCGAGACGTCCCCATGCTTCCTTATGAAGGTACATGGATAGATACCATGCTGAGAGCCCAGCATTGGCATTTGCGGTTGCAATCGCTGTTGCGACACCTGCTGCTGCTGCGAGCACAGTTGCTCTCTGAGATCCACCAAAGTGATCTTCAAGGGCTGTCGGGAATTTTTCATAGGTCTCTATACCATAGATTGTGGACTCGGTTGCAATGTCTTTTATGACGTCCAAGGTTGCTTTTATCTTGTTGTCCTTGCCGACTTTTGCAGCACCCTTGTATTTGTCGTTGATGTAATCTATGTTGTAGTAGACGTTGTTGTCGAGGATGTCGTCAGTGTATGCAGCTGTTGCATACTGTGTGAACCCGACACCACCGGACATATAGGATCCGAGCCAGATCTGGTCATACAACATGCAGCCTGCACCCACGACTTCAAGGGCGACCTTTGCTGGGTCGTCAATCGCTTTGCGGCTAGTCTGTATGATGTCTGAGAGGTGACCGAAAGACAGTCCACCTGGCTCATTAGGACCACGTGCACGCCTTGCAGGCAACATTTCACCCATGGAAACCAGAGCTGCATGCTTTGCAGCGAAGGACAGGTCAGCGACAGCTGCTTCACCGGCACACATTGAATATGCTGAAATGAAGGACATACCGATCTGCATGGCTGCCCACCTGGAGGTCTGAGCACCGTCAGTCGTTCTGGAGACGATTGTCGGGATGTGGATTGCCTGCCAGGAAGTTTTGCCGATGGAGGTCTTAATCTGAGCTGCCTGTTCTGCAGTGAACTCCTTATTGATATTGATAAGGAACTGCTTGTCGATTTCGTCTGCAAGCGCGTCATCGCCTGTGAAGACTTTGACATAACAGTCATCTACAAGCGCTGGATGGGTTTCAACCATCATTTCCTGAACAACTGCTGCGCCAGGCATGGCGTGGTTAAGTACTTCAAGATAGTGGTTAATAGTTTCAGGAGTAACTTCCTTACCCAGCCTCTTTTCAAGGGTCTCGTGAGCAAGGTCAAGACCGACGATACACGTTCTCCTGATATCATCCCACATCTGCTGCATTGCAGCGTTGTTTACGTAGTGGAGGTCATCAGGTTCTGCAACGATGTCAGTGCCGGAGATGATATAGGGAGTAATTGCACGCTGACCTATAGGAGCACCTGAGTGCATCATCGGGTTGTAGAATGCAAGGCCTCTCTTCTCTGCAAGTTTCTTTCCGGCTTTAATCATGTCGGCTTTTCTTGGATCTTGCGTAGGTCCAAGCCTCAGGAATTTTTCGGTCTTGTCGGTAATGTCTTTGGTTGACTGCTTGTTTGACCCAAATTCCTTTGTAAACTTGATTTCCATTGATTTTTTGAATTTAGCGTTAATATCTGCTGCCATTGTGGTCACCTCATTTCGGCTGGAATCCGTACTTAGTTCTATTATCGAATATTCTGTGTACCCATTCAACGACTTCTGCATCGCCCCTAAAGGCCACATTGTCTACACGGTAGATGGTAGTCCTCTTTGCAGCTTCTGCTTCAGACATAGGCTTTCCAAGGTTTACTTTCCTATCGAGTGGAATTGCAACTTGGTCCTTGTCCATGATGATGTTGCCGCCTTCGAGTCTTCTCCTGTCGAGCATATCAAACATTACACCATCTTCCTGGAGACGGACGGAGTGGCCGTGCACTGTTGCACCACGCACACCGCAGAGTGCATGGTCACTAATTTCGGTTTCCACCTGAACCTTTGCACATTTTTCCATGTCTCTTTCACGGGCTTCGACTATCTGACGCCCTGAAAGGGTACCTGGATCCACACCTCTGAAGTTGATTGCTGCGAAGTATGATCTGAAGTATGGGGTAGCTGGGGCATTATACATAGAGTCAGTAAACTGGACGTATCTAACTCTGTCACCGGCCTTTGCACCTGGTGTAGCTTCGACAATTTCACGAGTCGAGCATGCTGGCTCTCCCATTTCTGCAAGTGGTGGGTGGGTGCTCGGGTAGTCGCTTCCTGGTGCACGGTGTCCGAGAATTGCGGTTAAGTCTTCGTCTGGAATTTCCCTGAGTTTTTCAAGTTTTCCAGACATGTGTTTTCTTCTGTTAGCGCCAACTGATGTCGCTCCTGGGTAAAATTGTGGTTTATATACCATTTCATGCAACTCCTTTGTGATTTTCTAAATGGTCTAATGTTGTCTTGACATATTTCACAATTAAGTTTAGTTTATCCCTGGGACAGGAGTCACCGCGTGTAACCCCACTAGCAATATCCATCACAGTTCCTTTTGTACAAATATTGTCATCCATTGGCATCACTAATCTTGTCTTTATCCCTGCTTCTGCAAAATCCTCAAAATCTACCGGTATCTGACTGACGACGATTGCTGGTATATTAGCTTGGCTCAATATTTCCCTGGCTTTCCTAATTACGTGGTCCTTGATATTTCCGAGGTGGATAACAGCCAGCTTGTGCATTTCAATTTGTGCAATTTCTATTGGACTAAGCACAAAAGATCCGGTCATCAGACCTGAATCAGGAATTCCAGAACCTGAATAGAGTACCAGCACACTGACCTGAATGTTTTCTTTCCTCATTCCGTACGTGATCTCACATACAGGTTTTGTGATATGCCTCTGACCTGGACTCATGGCAATAGCCACTACATCTGCACGGCAAGCTTCTGCGAGCGTACCTCGCTGAGCAAGTCCTCCTCCTCTGCCAAGTCCTGAACCACATCGGCAGTCGACTATTTGTGTTTCCCTATCTATCATTTTAATTTATCTTTATGTTTTTTCTTGTTTTTCGATGAAAGCCAACTGGTTTGTCTTGGTTTTAGGATCCACCATACCAAGCAAGCGCGGGTCAGCTTCAGGACCAAGTTTAGCATAGTCAGTTACAGTAGGCTTTCTCCTAAAAAAATGTCCTTCCCTGAATTCAAAAGAGAACGGCAGAATATTCTCGCATATTTCTCTGACTTTGTCCTTCGATTCAGCATTTGAAAGTTCAACCCTGATTCTGCCTACACTAATCTTCAGCTCAATAACCTGATCTCCGATCTGAATAGGTTTTCTTAGTGGATGTTCCACCTTTTCTCCGGTACCTGGGCCGGAAGATACCCTTTCAGGCAACCTATTGCCCTGTACCAGAACGCGGATTATTCCCTCTATCTTGTAAAGCTCAGTCATAAGCTTCTGAGCTGTTTCTGGAGAGAGGATTCTATTTGGAAAAATTTCGATTTGAATACTCGAATCTTCTTTATTTAAAGCAGAGTCTGACATATTTAGACCGGATTACTATATTGTTAGAGCGCTCCTGCGACTGCTTTAATTGGCTCGCGGAATTCTGGGATTCCACCAAAAACGTCACCTATGAGGCCAGATGTTGATTCGATTGTGAACATCTGGGTGCCTGCGTCAAGGGCTACTGCCGCGCATACGCAGGGGATTGCAAATCCTCTGGAGTGTCGGGTAACCACGTGATTACCGTTGAAGACACCTGGTCCACCGCCACCGTAGATTGAGTGGCTGAAAAATGAGAACCCTACCGCTACCCCTTCTACTTTACCATAGTCGCATCCTGGGAGACCTGTTTCCTTTTCAAGTATATCATTGAAATAGAGAAGCGTTGAAGAAACACCCTGAGCTGCGCGTGCTGCACCACAGTTTACAAGAGTAGCTGCAAGTGTACCGGCTGCTGCATAAGCATTCCACAGAGGAACATCATTTGCCTTGTAGAAATTGTATCCTGAAGGTGCTTTTTTGTCAACTGAAATTATTCCATCTTCAATTGCTTTGCTGACTATTGACTGGACAACAGTTCCTATTGTACCGGTCTTTCCATTTTCCTTCACAACATCATGTAAGAGATTGTTGGCGTTAAGGCCCTGGTATGCGAGACCGAGGAGTTGATGCCTCTCGAACATACCTACTGCACCACCCATCTCAAAAATACCGGCTTGCTCATAGATCGAAGAAAGAGCGGATGAATTTATAGCAGACCGGTTGGTGATTGCTGCAATATGGTTGGCCATGATATTCCTCAGAGAGAAACCTAGACCTTCGTTGTTCTGGGGGATGCTCAGAATGCTTGCAACGTTTCCGCCCATGAGGTCCATTGTCTGCGGGTAACTTCCCCATACTGCGCCCTTAACTATGGGTGCATCGTACATGTCGGTTTTGAACATGTCCAGAATAGCCTCTGTGACTGCTGCTGCACCTACTGTTGTTGCGGACATATAATCTGCGCCGGCAATCATCCTAGACTCTGGGACCTGAACGAGAAGACTCTTTCCTCCCTTGAGAACCTTTACGTTGGTGTCGTCTCCATTGTCTACTTTAACTAAATCTTTTACCTTTGCTGCAAGTGCATCAACATTTCCAACAAGGTCGTAGTTGAGTCCGCGACCCAGGATGTGACGACCTTTTCCCCCCATCTTGCCACTAGCAAGTGCACCTTGAATACCTGCGATAGAGATCGCAACCGATCTCTTGGTCTCCAAGATGATTTTTTTAATTGCTTTATTTCTTGTTGGAGCAAGACTCATAATGTCGACTTTGCTCTCGAGCAGTTTTCCTCTGTCGTCGTAGATGTCTACTTTGTCAGACACTTATAATTTCCTCCTGATTTGTTAAAATTATTTATGGGATTGATTACCTACACTATGGTAGCTCTTACACTCACTAAATCAATACCTAATCGCTTTTGAGTGTCACTTTCCCAATGGGAATTCATTCGTTTGGAAGGTACTTAAATCTTTTGTGTTGCCTGTCAATGAATTGGTATCTGTTTTAAAAATTTGGATACTAAGATAAAAATTAGTCTATAATATATCTGTTAAAAAACGATATTTTTTTCAACCAATAAATTTACAAATGCTATTAAAAACAGTCTAAAATGTAAGAATAGCTACTAAGGTTTATTTTTAATAAAAGAACATTTTGGCGCCAACTTTTTCGTATATAGCATCCCAAGCATGTGAATCACACCAAAAGGCTTTAGTAATATTCCTATAATACGAAAGTTTAATATGGAAGTAGTTGTCGACGTGGGTGGAAATCCCGGTGTAGACTGCAGAGGTTTTTGCAAATATTGTTATTTTAAAAAAGTAAAAGAAATTCCACCTTTGGGCTGCAAGCATTGTCTTCCTTTCAAAAAAGGGTGCGATTATTGCATCCGGGGTGTGAAGGAATCATACTCAGGCTTCAAACCCCTTCAGATGGTACTGGAAGAAACATCAAGAAAACTCTATTTCACAAGCGGAGAGATTAAAAAATTCACGATCAGCGGAGGAGGCGATTTGAGCTGCTATCCTGAACTGAAAAACCTTGTTTCGTTCTTGTCTCAATTCAAAGCTGCGATACATCTGGGGTATACAAGCGGGAAAGGTTTCAGCAAGCCTAATGATGCTCTTTTCTACATTGATCATGGAATCACAGAAGTGAGTTTTACAGTCTTCGCAACTGATTTGGCTTTAAGAGCCGAATATATGAAAGACCCGGAGCCTGATGCCTCACTACAGGTTCTTCGAGACTTCTGCACTAACTGTGATGTATATGGGGCAATAGTACTCATTCCGGGTGTAAATGATAGAGAAATCCTCGATAAAACTCTAAATGACCTTGAAATCATGGGTGCAAAAGGAGCAATCCTTATGAGATTTGCAAACTTCCCGGAAAATGGGCTAATCCTGAACAATGCCCCTATAATCCCGGGTATAAATCCGCATACAGTTCAAGAGTTCACAGAGCTTGTACGTAGTTTTGCAGCAAAATATCCTTCCATCAGAATCACAGGAACTCCGCTCGAAGACCCTTTAATTGGTTCCCCTTTTGCCATCCGAAACGTTCCTGAAGCCCTTGGAAGGCTTCCTAAGGTCACAAAAAAAGCTACTATTATTACAAGCCAGATAGCAGCACCAAGGCTGAGGGAAATCTTTGATGCCCTCGGAGGTACTGTAAATGTTGTTCCCTTAAATATGGACATCGGATGCCTAGCAACTATTGACGATTTTAAAGCGCTAGACCTATCGGAAGTGAGTGAAACTGTCTTTATTCCAGGCAGGGCCTTTGTGCATGATATGGAAATTAAAGACGTTTTTAAAAGAGAGGGCGTTGATCGGCTTGTTCGTAGGGGTCCGGAATGTCTTTCCGTAGATGGAGAAATGTCAATAGGCATGACCAAAGAGGAAGTTCTTGAACTGGAAATCGAAAATTTCACTGAGCTGATAGGGCAGATCAACTCACTTGGGCTGCCTGTGAGATAAAATGGTTCATTACCGAAAAGTTTTCAACCCAGATCCATAAAGGGGGAATACTTTGTTTGATAATTATCAAGTTTGATGTAAAGATCATCAAAATATAGCTATATCTAAAAAAGATAGAGGATTTCGATTTATCTCTATTTTTTTCCGTGGAACCTTGTCCAAATCTTTCTCGCTAATTTTTGTATTTGACCAGATTTTTTCTTTTCTGGTTCATTATTCTTTGATTTTAAAGGTAGCTTCCAACACCCTCACAATACTCCTTTTATTATCATTGTTATCAACTGATAGATTATAGTAAAAAGCGGTTCCGTTGCAAAAAATCTAAAAAAAATATGTAAATCTATAAGTAATTAATAAAAATCAAAATATTCAAGGAAAATGTACTAACATTATAAAACTATACCAAA